>OBYY01000010.1_pt1 | contig 112702 bp, 83 predicted proteins | sample 1476821 | NCBI WGS metagenome assembly OBYY01 (sample SAMEA2580218, study PRJEB22360) | human gut metagenome | biome: human gut; feature: human-associated habitat; material: faeces | place: Denmark | collected 2008/2010
CTCGTTCAACGGCGGCCGCCCGGCCCCGCCCCCGCGCGCCCCCCAGCCGAAATCGGCCAGCAGATCGGCGGGCGGACAGGCGCTGGGATCGGGCCGTAGGCGAAGCAGCCACGCACAGTAGCCGATGATCTGCTCCGGGCGGACGCCGCGCGCCCGCAGGGCGCCCATGTCGAGTGACCGCTCTCGTTTGGCGAGGCGGCACCCGGCCGCATTGTCGATCAGCGGCAGATGCGCGTATGCGGGGCACGCGGCGCAACGGCTTGCGGGCCGACCGGCGGCGCACGGGTCGATGCCGCCATGTTCCGGTTCAAAGCCGCCCTCCAGCAGGCACCGGCGAATCCGCATCTGCAATGCGGTGGAGCGCAGCAGGTCACGCCCGCGCACGATGTCGTCCACGCCCATGTCGAGATCATCGACCACCACGGCCAACTGGTATCCGAACAACCCATCGGCCCGGCGAATCACGCAATCGCCCACTTCCCGGGCCAGGTCGTATCGACGCGGCCCGTAGACGCCATCGGTGAAGGCGACGGCCTCCTCAGGCATGGCGATGCGGATGGAGTGACGGTCGCCGCGCGTCAGGCGGGCGCGCACCTGCTCGGGATGCTCGCGCAGCAGGCGGCGGCATGTGCCCGGATACACCGTGAAGCCGTCTCCCTCGTTGGGCGCCGACGCCGCGCGGATATCCGCGCGCGAACAGAAGCAGGGATACAGCACGCCCTGCGAGCGCAGGCATTCCAGCGCATACTCGTATCGTTCGGTGCGCTGGGATTGGAACATCGGCTCACCATCCCAGTCGAGCCCGAGCCAATGCAGGTCGTCCATCATGAGCCGATCGGCGCCGGCGACCACGCGGGGCCCGTCCACGTCTTCGATGCGCATCATCATGCGTTCGCCACGGGAACGGGCCGAGAGCCATGCGCCCAGCATGGCGTATATGTTGCCGATGTGCATGCGCCCCGACGGCGTGGGGGCGAATCGTCCGGTCACCGGTCTTCCTGAATCCCGTCCACGCTCACGGACTGGTCGTCGCCGGACGGATCGTCGCCGCCCGAACGTGCGGTGAGGTCCAGATGCTCGCCGCCGGTCTGGTCGACGAGCACGGTGTCGCCGTCGTGGACCTTGCCGGCCAGCAGCATGCGGGCCAGCTGGTCGCCCACTTCGGTCTGCACCAGCCTGCGCAGCGGACGGGCGCCATACGCCGGATCATATCCGGTGTTCGACAGCCATTCGCGGGCCGCCGCGGCGACGTCCAGCGTGATACGCCGGTCGGTCAGGCGCTGAGCCACCCCGGCCACCTGAATGTCCACGATGCCGCCAAGCTCATCGCGGGTCAGCGGGTGGAACATGACGATGTCGTCCAGACGGTTCAGGAACTCCGGCTTGAAGTTCATGTGGACGGCGTCCATCACGGCCTTCTTCTTGGCGTCGGCGTCCATGTCGTCGTTCACGAGGAACTGCGAGCCGAGATTGGAGGTCATGATCAGAATCGTGTTCTTGAAGTCCACGGTCCTGCCCTGGCCATCGGTCAGGCGGCCATCGTCGAGCACCTGCAGCAGCACGTCGAAGATCTCCGGATTGGCCTTCTCGACCTCGTCGAACAGCACCACGGAATACGGGCGGCGGCGCACGGCCTCGGTCAGCTGGCCGCCCTGCTCGTAGCCCACGTAGCCCGGAGCCGCACCGATCAGGCGCGAGACTGAAGCCTTCTCCATGTATTCGGACATGTCGATGCGGACCATGGCCTTCTCGTCGTCGAACAGGAAGTCGGCGAGCGCCTTGGCCAGTTCGGTCTTGCCCACGCCGGTGGGGCCGAGGAACAGGAACGAGCCGGTCGGACGGTTCGGGTCGGAGATGCCGGCGCGCGAACGGCGCACCGCGTCGGATACGGCGGCGATGGCTTCCTTCTGTCCGATCACACGCTTGCCGAGGTAATCCTCCATGTGGAGCAGCTTCTCGTTTTCGCCCTGCATCAGGCGTCCGACGGGGATGCCGGTCCAGTCGGAGACGATGCCGGCCACCGAATCGGCGTCCACGCGGTCCGGGACCATCGGTTCGGCGCCCGGCTGCCCGGCACCGGAGTCTTGGGATTCGGCGTCGGCGTTCTCCGCTGCGGCAAGTTCCTTTTGGATGGATGGGATCTCGCCGTAGAGGATCTTCGAGGCTTCCGCGAGGTTGCCTTCGCGGGTGTACTTGTCCGCCTGCACACGCAGGTCATCGAGCTTGGCACGCAGGTCGCCGACCTTGTTGTGCCCGGCCTGTTCCGCATCCCAACGCGCCTTGAGGCCGCTGAGCCTCTCGCGGGTGTCCGCGAGTTCGGCCTGCAGCTTGCCCAGACGCTCCTTGGACGCGGGGTCCTCGGCCTTCCTGAGCTGCATCTCCTCCATTTCGAGACGGGTCACCCTGCGTTGCAGTTCGTCGATCTCCTCGGGCGAGGAGTCGAGTTCCATGCGCAGGTGGGCGGCGGCCTCGTCGACCAGGTCGATGGCCTTGTCCGGCAGTTGACGGCCTGAGATGTACCGGTTCGAGAGGGTCGCGGCGGCAACCAGCGCATCGTCGCCGATCGTCACCTTGTGGTGCGCTTCGTAACGCTGTTTGAGGCCGCGCAGGATGGCGATGGTGTCTTCCACGCTTGGCTCGCCCACGAACACCTGCTGGAAACGCCGCTCCAATGCCGGATCCTTCTCGATGTTCTCGCGGTATTCGTCCAGCGTGGTCGCGCCGATCAGGCGCAGTTCGCCGCGGGCCAGCATCGGCTTGAGCATATTGCCGGCGTCCATCGAGCCTTCGGCCGCGCCGGCGCCGACGATGGTGTGGATCTCGTCGATGAAGGTGATGATCTGGCCGTCCGCGTTCTTGATTTCGTTCAGGACGCTCTTCAGGCGCTCTTCGAATTCGCCGCGGTACTTCGAACCGGCCACCATGGAGCCCAGGTCGAGGGAGATGAGCTTCTTGCCTTGCAGGGTGGTGGGCACGTCGCCCGCCACGATACGCTGGGCCAGGCCTTCGACGACGGCGGTTTTGCCCACGCCGGGCTCGCCGATCAGCACCGGATTGTTCTTGGTGCGGCGACTCAGGATCTGAATCACGCGGCGGATTTCCTGGTCACGGCCGATGACCGGGTCCAGCTTGCCTTCCTTGGCGGCGGCCGTCAGGTCGGTGGAGTACTTCTCCAGGGCCTTGTACGAGCCTTCCGCGTCCGGGCTGGTGACTTTCGCGCCGCCGCGCACACCGGGCACGGCCTTGCGCAGGGAGGCGGCGGTGACGCCGTTCTTCTCCAGGATTTCGGCCGACTGGTTCGGCTTGCTGGCCGCGATGCCGATGAGCAGATGTTCGGTGGAGACGTATTCGTCGCCCATCTGCTGCATTTCCTTCTCGGCCTGGGCGATGGCGGCGGTCAGCTGACGGCTGGCCTGCGGCTGTGATGTGCTGGAACCGGATGCGCTTGGCAGGGCGACCAAGGCGTTGCGCACCGCCGCGCCGATGGCCTGCGGGTCTCCGCCCGCGGCTTCGATCAGCGAACGCACCACGCCGTTCTCCTGGCGCAGCAGCGCGTCCATGACGTGCAGGGTTTCGACCTGCGCGTTTCCCGCGGCGGACGCACTCTGGATGGCGTCGCCGACGGCCTCCTGGGCCATGGTGGTGAACTTCTGTTCCATATCGTATTCCTCCATATCATGCGGTCCGCGCAGTGCGGCTCGCAGGCTTCGAAAGTCCTGCGAGCGTTGCGGCAGACCGCAACTTGTCGTTGTCTGATATGGTCAACCGACCTGGAACCCATTCTATTCCCAAAACTTGAGTGCATGTGACTCAAGTTTTCATATTCCACAATATTCCGCCCCCCTCTTCCACAAGCTCAGACGAATCTGTGCCACATTGCCCAGTGAAGAATCCATAGAAGCATTCCTGCGGTAAAGCGGAATACTGCTGGTTGTCTTATGAGCCTGGAATAAAGTCGCCAGTCAGTCATACTGACCGGTTAGATTTGTTGAAACTGCGGAAAAGGATGGAGATGAACTGATTGCTATTGTGAAGCCGTAAGAACAAATTCGGAATTTGTAGAGGATATATTAGGACGCGTATCAGAAAAGCAGTAATAGATGATTTATCAAGAATCGCTGAAATATATGTATTTAATAACAGGATAAACTTTTTCCCCATATTCAAAGATGAAAGTTTTTCTTTTGGGGAGTTACAAGTTGTCTCATTGATAGATAGTTACTTCAAGAAAGACGAAATCATCAATAACATATATGTATCCGACGATGGATTGATAAAGGGTTTTGTCCAAATGGACGGAACGGAAATCCGTAAATTATATGTAGATACGTCTTTTCAAAGCGAGGGGATCGGCAATGAACTAATCGAATTTGCGATTAAAGAACTCCATGCAGATAATCTATGGGCATTAGAAAAGAATGTTAGGGCAATTTCTTTTTACCAGAAGCATGGCTTTCATTTGACAGGTCAGAAGAAGTTTGAAGAAGACACCACCGAATATCTTGTTAAGTTAGAAAGGTGATACCGATAAGGCCCGAAATCCTCACCATGACTGACACTGTGGAGTATGGTCAGTTGAAAACCGGCAAGCGCAACGAGGCAGTCATCCTCTCCGTCAGGCCCATGCTTGACAAAATCGCGGGCGCTCCACGCCCACAAGCCGCACCCCGATCACCGGTCCGGGAAACCCGGATTCGATTAATCGCGGGTGCGGCTTTTCCGTACACGTAAAATCGCGCGCGGCAACGGCGTGGATCGGACGGCACGCCCCACATGATGCAGGTACTCACGCACGCACCACAACGTTGCGCAGATCGCCTATGCCTTCGACGTGGACGATGGCCTCGTCGCCGGGATCAAGATGACCGGAGGCGTTCGGCGTGCCGGTCATGATGACATCGCCGGGCAGCAGCGTGGAGAACGACGAAATAGCGGCAATCTGCTCGGGGATGCCGTGAATCAGGTTCGCGGTGGTGCCGGACGCCATCGGCACATCCTCGCCGTTCAGCGTGAAGGAAATCTTGGCGTCCTTCCAGTCGAGGTCGTCGCGCATCACAATCCACGGGCCAAGCGGGCAGGAGGTGTCGAAGCCCTTGGCGCGCGTCCACGTGGGGTCGATGCCCTGCAGATCGCGCAACGTCACGTCGTTCACGCAGGTGAATCCGAGCACGTAATCCATCGCGTTCTCGACGGTCACGTTCTTGGCGATGCGTCCCATCACCACGGCCACTTCCGGCTCGAAGTTCATGTCCTTGGAGCAGGCCGGGTACACGATCGGATCGTCGGGGCCGATCACCGAGGTGGACGGCTTGGTGAAGATCACCATGTCCTCCGGCGCGTGGGCGATTTCGGAATGGCCGGCCTCGTGCATGAACTGGGCGTGCGCCTCATAGTTCTTGGCTAGGCCGTAGACCTTGGAGGGGATGACCGGGGAGAGCAGGCGGATGCCGTCGCCGTCGACCGGGTAACGAGTGCCGGTGGGCTTGACCTGGTCGCCGGCCAGCGGGTGGCCGTCCAGTTCGATGAGGTAGTCCTTGCCGTCCGTTTCGTCCTTCTGCACGAAGGCGTAGCGCGGCGAATCATTCAAAGAAAAACGTGCGAGTCTCATGGTGCCAAGCCTACTCCTTGGCGGTTCCTTCCGCAGAAGCATCCGTCCAAGGAGCAAGCAGACCGGCCTTCAATCGACCAAAACGCACGTTCGCTGGGATTGCTACTTTTCGGTCCAGGTTTTGTCGTACAGCGACTGGCCGCTTTGCGTGTGCATGATGACGCGCAACGATGCCTTGCCGCTGGAGGCCTTGCACATCGAGCCCAGCAGATCCGCGGTGGATTGATAAGTGCTGTCCATAGCATCCAGTGAGGAAGCGAAGGTATCGCCTAGCGAGGCGTAGCTGTCGTCGAGCACGTACTCGTACACCAAGGTGTCACCGTCGACACGGTAGTTGAAGGTGATGCCGGTGTCTGCAAACGTATCCGCTTTGGATTCAATAGAGTCCTTGAATTCCGAAGAGTCGACGAAATCCTGAATCGAATCGTACAGCCCATAATCACCGTCGGCTAGATCGTCATGGGTTTCGCCCAACGTATCGTCCAGCGCATCGTCAAGATTATCTTGAGCTTTGCTCTTATCGCTGCTATCACCGTTGCCCGAAGAGGACTGACTATAGGAGGAATCGGTTTTCGCCTCATCTATAGCCTTGATGGCATACGAGGCACCGCCGGCAATCAGCGCGATGACCAGTATTACCTGTATCACCATGCCCGCCGCACTGATGATGATGCCGGCGATGGCCAAGCCCTTTCCCTTGCCGCCCTGTTTCTTAATCTGGTCGAGGCCCACGATGCTCAGGATCAGACCGAGGAGTGAGACAAGGAACGAGCAGATAAAACCGGCAATAGCCAGGCCGTTGTACTTCCGGTTCGCTTCAGGCGGCACACTGCCGTAAGAACCAGACCATCCCGGCTGGCCGTTCGGTTGGCCGCCTTGCATATACGGGTTATAGGGCGTTTGCGGAGGCACGGCCCCGCCGCCCGGATATACCGGAGCACTACCGCTGCCATAGACCGGAGGAACCGATCCGCTTGCCGGAGCCGCCTCCGGATAGGGCGAACTGGGTGCTGCCGGTGCGGGCGCAGGCGCAGGTGCTGCCGGTGCGGGCGCGGGCGCAGCAGCAGGAGTCACTGGCGGCAAAGCCTGCGTAGGCGGTACCGGCTGATTGGCCTGCGCAAAAGGCTGGGTGGGCTGCTCGGCAGGTGTAAACGCCTGCGTAGGCTGCCTAACAGGAGTGAACGCTTGAGTGGGCTGTTCGCCCGCTGCGATTGCTTGGGTTGGAGCATTGTTGGCGGCGGTTCCCGTTTCCGCTGTCATCGCATTTAACGGCTCAGTCGGATTGGCGTCAGCTTGCTGCCCTGGCACCTGGCCGTTCGGATTGACATTCGAATCAGTCATGACATGCACTCCTTCAACTGCATCGCACCCTACTTGCGAGATGCGCCCCTCGTCTTACGCGCCACATTGTGCGTTACAGACAACTGTACTCCTCGTGGTGAGCCTTAAGTACCCCAGGAAATTTGTCCCCGTCATCGACGCGACGTGGCACTTTACCAATTCAGTCAAATAATTTGCGAATTCCCGCACGATATCATATTTGCGCCCAAACATCAGCAATCCAGCAATAGTTGGATGCAACTGATTATCTTTGGTAGAACGAACGAGCGCCTGCAGACGCACGAGAAAATCTTCGTCATTGAGGTTACGCCACGGATGGTTCGGGCGAATCCTTTGAAAATAAGAACGGTACGAGGCAATCGTGCCTGAATCCAATGCGGCACTACCCAAATCTTCCACGATACGAAGATCCTGAGGAGTGTCACTGCCATCGCGAAACATTGCTTTGACTTCATCCCGGTCGCAATGGTAGTCACCCATAGACTGTCTGGTAATTTGTCTTTGGCCTTTTTCGCCTCAATACAATTATCTTCTCGAAGTAGCCTCACATCCGACTCGGAAAGGCTGGCAAAAGAAATCAACTCAATAACGTCAGAATTCGCCACTTTATACGCCTTTCCGCCAGTCTACCGCCACTCTATACGCCTTTCCGCCAGTTTTTCATTCTGGGGAAGCCAAGCCATGTTCGAGCAGCGCCCCCCACTTGCAGCGTTAAAAACACAGAAGCCCGAAACCGGCTATTGCCTCAGCAATATTCAGTCGGTTTCAGGCTCAATCGTTAATCCTCTGGCGAAACGCTGGTCTACTTCTTCAGCAGCGGCGCGACCTGTTCCTCGTAGGCGGTCAGGGCGGTGTCGATCACCTGGTGCATGTCGTAGTACTTGTACGTGCCGAGCCGCCCGCCGAACACGGTCTTCGGCTCGGCCGCGGCCTTGGCCTCGTACCGCGCGTACAGGGCCTTGTCCGCATCGGTGTTGATCGGATAATACGGCTCGTCGCCACGCTCGGCAAAACGGCTGTACTCCTCCCACACCACCGTCCGGTCCGGATTCTGCCGGTCCCGGCGCTCCGGATTGAAGTTCTTGAACTCGATGGCGCGAGTGTAGGGCACGTCCGCGTCCGAGAAGTTCATCACCGGGCAACCGAAATGGTCGCCCTCGTCGTAACGCACCTCCTTGAAGTCCACCGTCCTCCACTTCAGGTCGCCAAGCTCGTAACCGAAGTAACGGTCGACCGGACCCGTGTACACCACCGGCACGCCCGCGGCCCGCAGGGCCTTCTTGTTGTACGGCTGGGATTCGTCGAAGAAATCCACACCCAGCGAAACCGTGATGCGCGGATCGTCGATCATACGTTCCATCCACTTCGTGTAGCCGTCCGCAGGCAGACCCTCCCACGTGTCCTTGAAATAGCGGTTGTCGTAGTTGAAGCGCACCGGCAGACGCTTGACGATCGACGCGGGCAGCTCGGCAGGATCGGTCTGCCACTGCTTGCCCGTGTAGTTCTTGATGAACGCCTCGTACAGGGGACGGCCGATGAGCTGGATGCCCTTGTCGTTGAGGTTCTGCGGATCGGTGCCGGCCAGCTCGCCCGCCTGCTCGGCGATAAGCTTCTGCGCCTCGGCCGGCGTGTAACGCGCGTGGAAGAACTGGTTGATGGTGCCCAGGTTGATCGGCAGCGGATAGACCTCGCCGTCATGCGTGGCATACACGCGATGCACGTAGTCGGGGAACGAGGTGAAACGATTCACGTAATCCCACACACGCCTGTTCGACGTGTGGAACAGGTGCGCGCCATACTTGTGGATCTCCGCGCCGGTCTCCTCATCCATATACGAGTAGGCGTTGCCGCCGATGTGGTCGCGCACGTCGATGATATGCACACGGGCACCCGCATGCTCCACCGCCTGCTGCGCCACCGTCAGACCAAACAACCCAGCACCCACAACAACCAAATCAGGATACTTCACGGAATCAGTACGCGCGTCTGCCATGCCTCGCGTTCCTTTCAATACGAAACTTCTAGATACGATGTTCGGATTACCACCATACTATCGCCACGGCCATGACGGTACTCGCCGGAGCCGCCGACGTGCGGCGGCCACGGCGCTCACCGCGCATCCAGCTCCGCGAAGGATGAGTCAGAGACGGCGGTGTAGTATTTCGCCCCATGCGGCTCATCGTCGGTTTCAAGCCGTGTGACGCCGAGCCGCCGCAGCGCTTCGCCGTCACTGGCGGTCGCCGAGGTGACGAGCGTGGGCCGAGCGCCTTCGGCATGCAGCCGCATCCACCGTTCGAAGATCGAGCCGCCCGGACCGCAGGCGCCACGGTTGAGCGGGTTGCCGTTCTCATCGACTTCGATGATGACGGCGGCGTCATTGCCTCCGGCTGCGGGCTTGTCCCGATACTCCTCCGCCATCTCGGCGAAGGCGCGGCCGATCGGTTTGACGTTGCCGTGTTCGTCGAATAGGCCGAGAGCGTGCTCGAAGGGCGGGAAATCACTCATACGCGAGTCCACGTCATGCGAGCACCACCATGTGACGCCCCACAGATTCGGGCATTGCGCCGCCTTGGCAATGGTGTCGCGGCAAAATTCCGGGGTCTGCTCGGCTTCGAGCACGTTCTGCGGGGCGCCGACCTCCTGCAGCCATACGGGCCTGTCGGGGTTCCGGGCGAAGGCTCGGGAGAGCTCGGCCAAGTAGAGCGCATGCGCGGTGCATTCCTCGCTCATTGCGCCATAGCCTTGCGCGGTGCCGTTGAACACCCATGAGTGGATCGTGGTCATGTCGCCCAGGTTCGCGGCCTGCACCGGCGTGAACGGATGGTGGTCGAGATACCATACGCCGTCGTTTTCGCTGTGCAACGCCACGTGCTTCCTGCGGTCGACGACGGCCAGCAGATCGGCCAGCCAGGCGTTGATGCGCCGGGACGAGGTCGCCATTTTGGCGGGATGCGGACGGTCGGAGAACTGATTGAGTTCGTTGCCCAGGGTGAGCCCCCGGAACGACGGCTCCTGGGCCAGCTCCCCGTACAGTTCGGCGACGAGCGTTTTCTCCGCCTTGACGGCATCGGCGTCCTCGAACATGTTGCCGCGGTGCCAGGTGACCAGCCATGAAGGCAGGAAATCGAAGCTGGACAGGTGCCCTTGGAACACGTCCACATAGGCGTCCATCCCCTGCTCGCCGGCGATGTGCACCATGCGGCGTACATCGGCGATGGCCTTGCGGTTGATCCATGTGCGGTTGGGTTGCAGGTAGGGCCACACCGGGAAGACGCGCACATGGTCCATGCCCAGGTTCCTGATGCGGCGCATGTCTTCCTCGACGCTCGGCCAGTCGGGGTCGAGCCAGAAGTGGAACCAGCCGTGGGATGGGGTGTAGTTGACGCCGAATCTCATGCGCATCATCCTTTCAGCCTTTGATGCCACCGGACTCCACGCCCTTGAAGAAGTAGCGCTGGAAGACCAGGAAGAAGATCACGATCGGCACGAGCGCGATGACCGTGCCCGCGGCGATCAGGCGCGGATCGGAGACGAACTGGTTCTTGAGCCGGTTCAGCCCCACGGTCAGCGTGTACACCTTGTCATCGGACAGGATGATCAACGGCCACAGGAAGTCGTTCCATGCGCCGACGAAGGCGAAGATCGTCACGACGGTCATCGTTCCCTTGACTTGGGGAACGCAGATGTTCCAGAATCGTTGCCACACGTTGGCGCCATCCACCTTGGCGGATTCCTCGAGCTCGTTGGGGATGCCGGCGAAGGCGTTCATCATGAGCAGCACGTTCATCGCGCCGCACAGGCCGGGCAGCGCCGCGCCGATCAGTGTGTTCTGCAGACCCATGTTCTTGACGATGATGAACTGGGAGATCAGCAGGGTTTCGCCGGGGATCAGCATGGCGCTGAAGATCAGCAGCACGACCAGACGCTTGCCTTTGAAGGCCAGGCGCGAGAGTGCGTAACCGGCGCAGGTGGACCCCACGACGTTGCCGCATACGGCGATGGCGGCCACGATCAGCGAGTTCTTGAAATAGCTCAGGACGGGAATGCGGTTGAACGCCTCGACGAAGTTGCTCCACGTCGGATCCCGGGGAAACACGTAGGGCGGGACGGCGTAGATGTCGTCTCCCTTGCCTTTGAAGGCCAAGGTGAGCTGCCAGAACAACGGGCCGATCAGCACGAGGAAGAACAGGGTCAGCAGCGCATACTGCGCGACTTTGTTCGATGTCTTACGCATCCTTGCTCATCTTCCTTTCGATGAGGAACTCGATGGCGATCAGGCTGCCGACGATCAGGAAGATCAGCATGCTGACCGCTCCGGCATAGCCGTATTTGGCGTTGAGTCCGGTGCCGTAGTTCTTGACCAGCATGGTCATCGTGACGTCTTGGCCGCCCACACCGCCGGTTCCGCCGGTAAGCACGTATATTTCGTTGAATACGCGGAAGGCCGCGGCGCTGGACAACAGCATGATGAGCACCATGGTGGATCGCACTCCCGGCACGGTGACGTGCAGGAAGCGGCGGACCACGCCGGCGCCGTCAATCTCGGCGGCTTCATAGAGGCCGGGGTCGATGTTGGCCAGCGCGGCCAGGTAGATGATCATGTAGTAGCCCAAGCCGGTCCAGATGGTGATCATCATCGCGCTGAACAGCAATAGCCAGCGATCGGTGAGGAACGGGATATAGTCCTTGATTGCGTTGACGGACTTCAGCGCGGCATTGACCACTCCCTTCGGGGCCAGGATATTGGTCCACACCAAACCGACGATGACCGTGGAAACGACCACGGGCAGGTAGAAGGAGGCCCGGAAGAACGAGAGGATCTTGGAATTGCCCGAGACCAGGGAGGCCAGAATCAGCGGCAGGATGACCATGAAGGGCACCACGCAGACCACGTAGAGCGACGAGTTGAGCAGGCCGGTGTGCACGGCCGGATCGGCCAGCATCTTGCGGTATTGTTCCAGTCCGACGAACGTGCCGGGGCGGGCGAAGGTGGCGTCGGTGAACGACAGGCGCACCGTGTTGACGAACGGCGCGATGACGAACACCAGGGCCACGGCGAGCGCGGGCAGCACGAACAGCCATGCGGCGAAGCCCGTGCCTTCGTGGATGCGGTGCTCCTCATCCACGACGTCCACGCCGGCATGGCGGCGAGAACCGCCGCGCGCGGCGGCTTTGGAGGAGCTGCCGCGCGCGGAGGTCGTGGATCCGGTTGGGGTGGATTCACTCATGAGTTCAAGTCCTCATTGGCGATCTTGACGACCTTGTCGAGGGCTTCCTGGGCGGACTGCTTGCCCTGGATGGCAAGGGCGATCTGCTCGCGCAGGCTGTTCTTCGCGTTCTCGGAGAACGGGGCCGGGGAGGCGAACCAGTCGTCGTCCAGCACGGCCTTGGAGGCGAGCTTGACGGCCTGATCCTGCATGGAGTCGCCGGTCGGAGAGAATGCCGGGTCTTCGACGGCCCCCTTGGCGGACGGGAAGGTGTGCGAGGACTTGCAGAACTTGGTCTGGTTCTCCTTGTTCGTCACGAATTCGGCGAACTTCAGGGCCTCTTCCTTGTTCTTGGCGTTCTTGGAGACGACGAGGGTCTCCATGGCGACGTTCATCTTGCCGCCTTCGCCGAGCAGACGCTCGGTGATGCCGAGGTTCTTGTAGAGTTCCTTGGCGTTTTCCTCGAAGTCGGAGACCGAGTAGGCCGAACCCGCCAGCGAGGCGACCGACCCCTGCTTGAAGGCGTCGCCTTCGCCGGTCCACAGGTTGTTGAGCGCATCGGCGGACAGGGACTTCTCGTTGTACATGTCGATGTAATGCTGGACCAGCTCAACGCCCTTGGCGTCGTTGAAGGTGAATGCGGTCTGGTCGCCGTTCATGAGTTTGGCGCCGTACTGGCCGAGTGATTCGATCGTCGGGGTGGAGGCCACCATCGTGGTGCCGGCGCAGTTCTTGCCGAGCGTGGAGGCTGCGGCGAAGAACTCGTCCATGTTCTGCGGCAAGGCGTCGATGCCGCACTGGGTCAGGACCTTCTTGTTGTAGTACTGCACACCGGAGTTGAGGTACCACGGGAAGGCGTAGGCGCCTTTCTCGATGTTCTCGCCTTTGAAGGTCACGGCATCCCATGACGACTTGGTGAACTGCTTGGCGGCGTCGGGCGCCTCGGTGCTCAGGTTCATCAGCACCCCCGCCTTGGCGAGGCTGTAGGCGCCATTGGGGCTCATGTCCACGATGTCGGGCAGGGTGCCGGCTGCGGCGTCGGCGTTGATCTTGTCGGTGTATCCGTCGGCAGGCTGATCGATCCACTTGATCTTGACGTCCGGGTTCTCCTTCTCGAACGCGGCGATAAGGTCGTTGAAATACGGCGTGTAGGTATCGTTCTTCAGATTCCAGGTCTGGAAGGAGACTTCTTTCTTACCGTCCGCCGTTGTCCCTCCGCCCGACGAGCCGCAGGCGGAGACGCTTACCAGCGCGGCTACGGCGCAGGTGATGCCGAGGATTTTCTGAGTGACGTGCATGGGTTCTTCCTTTCCTTGATGAGACTCGTCCGATGCGCCGAGCTTCATTGATCGGGGCGTTTGGCCGGTGCCCCACGGCTTGGCACCCACCAGCTGTTGTTCGTCGTTGAACCGGTGGGTAACTAAACCGTTTTAGTATCATCTTACACCACACCGCCCAAGCATCGAAACACCCTGCGGAAACAGCGGGAAATCCCGGACGTGCCACCCCTCTTCGGCGTGTCGCCCTCCCCCACTCCAAGCAACGTCCCGACACCGGCACGGTGCCGGTGTCGGGACAACAAAAAACTCCTTCCTTGCGCAAGGAAGGAGCCAATGGGGGAAACGGCTATCTGCGTCTCAACATGGCGAAACTGTTGGACTCGACGATGAACGCCTTGCGGTCGTTCTTGGCCATGACATCAAGGACGACACCCGTCACGAACAGCAGCAGCCCGGCGATGACAAGCATGACCGCTCCGATCAGCGTGGGGAATCGGGCCACCATGCCGGTGTTCCAGAAGTCCACCGTCACCGTGCCGCACAGCACGACGCCAATGATGCCGAGGACGCAGCCGATGCCGCCGAAGAATGGGAGCGGCTTGTATTCGCGGATCATGCGGAAAATGGTGCCCATCACCTTGATACCGTCGCCCACAGTATCGAGCTTGCTGACCGACCCCTCGGGGCGATCCCGATACTGAATCGGCATCTCATAAAGGCGGAGGTTGTTGTTCAACGAGTGGATGGTCATCTCGGTTTCGACCTCGAAGCCGCGCGACAACACAGGATAGGTCTTGACGAAGGTGAACGAGAAAGCCCGGTAACCGGTCATAATGTCGGTGACATTGGCGTGGAACAAGCCGTTGATGGAACCGCGAACCAGACGGTTGCCGAAGTTGTGGAAGGGCCTCTTGTTCTCCTGGAAGTACGTGGAGCTCAGTCGGTCGCCGATCACCATGTCGTAGCCTTCGAGGACTTTGTCCACCATGGCCGGCGCGGCGTCGGCGGGATACGTATCATCACCGTCGGCCATGACATACACGTCAGCATCGATGTCTTCGAACATGGCGCGAATCACGTTGCCCTTGCCCTGGCGCGGCTCCTTGCGGACGATCGCGCCTTCGCCCGCCGCTATCTCGGCGGTGCGGTCGGTGGAGTTGTTGTCGTATACGTACACGTCGGCATCGGGCAGCGCCGCTTTGAAGTCGCGCACCACCTTGCCGATGGTGACTTCCTCGTTGTAACAAGGTAAGAGGACGGCGACGGAAGCGTTCAGACTCTTAGACATGTTACTTACTATATATTCTGTATTGGTCTTTTTCATTGATTATGATATGAACTGTTTTTTGTTCCGCGTTTCCCCTAGCTCGATGGGAGATGATGGGACCATGTCGAAGGGCGCGGGATACACGCCGGAGTTCAGGACGAAGGCCGTCGGGCTGTTGACCGAGTCGCGCGGCTCGTATTCGTCGGAGACCAAGGCGGTCGAATAGGGCGCCAGGGATCCGGGGGGGGTCGCGGCGGAGACCAAGCAGTCGGCCGGGGGCGCGATGGCGGAGTTGAAGAGTTTGCGGGCCGAGGTCGCGCAATTGAGGCGGGCGAACGGGATATTGACGACGGCGTCGGCTTTTTCCGCGGCACGGCTCGACCCGGCACGGCGTTGATGGCCGCTTGCATCGACGAATTCAAGGACCGTCTCAGGGTCGGGCCGGCCTGCGGGGTGCCGACCGCTTTGCCGGGCTGCGGGTTCGTCACGCCGCGCGGCTGCCGCGTGTCCAGATCCGGGCCTGTCAGCCGCATGGCCGCCGGGCGCGAGGCGCCGGCCCGCGGCATCCTCAGGGTCCATGCCGGTTTCTTCATGGCCGTGTACGGGTGCCGCACGACGCGCGCCCGGTCGTCGGCGCAGGGTCGGGATCCGGCCGAGATCGGTCGCGGCCGGGCGTGCGCCGCCACCATGGACACCGGGGGCTGCCGCCGCGGGTGCCGGAACAGGCGGCATCATGGGCCGCCTCGCACGGTGGCGCGGACGGTCTCGTGCACCATGCCGATCATGGCGTGCGGTACATCAGCACCGTCTGCACCACCAGGGTGATGGAGTACGGGATGCTGCCGTCGACCGGCACGGTCGGCGACTCGTACGACAACGCCATGGCCGAGAGCGCCGACGGCGCGTACAAGACCGAGCTCGTCTGGCGGCGCAAGCCCTTCCGGGATTTGAGGGACCTAGAATTGGCGACGTTCCGGTGGGTCTCGTGGCGGGGACTCGAAGCGTCTGCACCGGTCCTTGGGCTACAGGACACCGGAACAGACCGGAACCGAGTACTATGCAAACCAAGCGGCGCAAGCCGCTCCACTATAAGAGCGGAACAAAATCAGGCCATATCATTATGATTAAGGTTCGCGAGAAGATTTGAATCCCATTCCTGTTGTCGAGTAGAGGCTTTACATGGCGGAGAATAAGGTGAGAAGAAAGCATTTAGTCTATGTTGACGCACTGAATATTATGTCATGCTTCGCCGTGGTCATGCTGCATGTTTCTTTGAATGTTTTCAATCCCTCCGACACTTACTGGACGCAGGCGGTTTTATTTCAGGCGATTGCCATTTTCGCTGTTCCGATTTTTTTCATGATTAGTGGTATGAACCTTATTGGTTATGCTGATAAATACGATACGAAAACATTTTTTAAAAAGAGACTGTGGCGTGTAGGTCGTGCGCTCATTCTGGCAAGTGTCTTCTGCTATATCTTATTCTGCATATTTCCGTTCTCTTTTTATGGCGCCGAACAGTATGCGAACGGAATTGGTGCTAAAGATTTTGTATCGCGTTTTTTAACGAATTCAATAAACGACATTTATTGGTTTTTGTACACAATAATTTATCTATATATACTAACGCCGTTGTTGACTCAGATACGAAATAATAAAAAAATTCTGCAATATTTGATTGTGCTGCAGTTTGCTATTAGCATCTTAATTCCGTTGATTGAACGATTTGGCGTACCTAAAAAATATTTCGGAACCCTTTTCAATTGGCCGCTGTTCTCTTCAAACGCATTGCTTTATTTTTTGTTGGGATTCTATATCGCCAATTACCTGTGGAAGCTTCCTCCCCTTTGGCTTGCAGGAATCATTTGTGTAATTTCGGCTGGGGCGATGTTTTTCGGTGGTTTGTACACTAACGGATACTTCGCAGTACGCGATGTTGAATACCATAGCTACGTGATTAGTACCTCCTCTCCATTGTGTGTTATTGAGGCGGTTGCATTGTTTCTATGTGCCATGCAAGTGGAACAGCGTTTGCGGGAGATGTCCCCTACGGTTTTGCATTGTATCCGCGAGGTTTCCGGCGCATCCCTTGGCGTATATCTTTTCCATATTTTAGTGATTAACTGGATGGGAAAGCGCAATTGGGGCAATGTATCTCAATTCTGGGGAGAACATATGGGAGTACGAGCCATGGTTGTATATTTGGTTACGTTGATTGTCGTTGTCATATGTAGACATATTCTGATGCAGATTAAGAAAATATTTACTAAGCGGAGGCCTGATTGTGTTGCCTGAAATAGTATTGCATGGAGATGAGAAGAAACGATTTGCTGGATGGGGATTCCCAGTGGTACTGGGTTTCGTCTTCGCTTGTGGAACAAATGCTTCGACTGATGCGATAGTTCCATTTGATCGTCCGTATTTTTATGCGCAGTGGCTGCTCTTTGCAGTTCTCTTCCTCGCGGTCTTTCAGATTGGTTTCAAAATCGTTCAGATGGGAGCATCTGACGGTTTAACGAAGCAGGCTTCGAAGACGAATGCATTTTCGAATAAGTTTTTATTGCTTCGATTTGAGTATGGTCAATCAAAAAAGTCCAAGTTCAAAGATTCTTTGAGAATCTTGGCTGCTTGGCTGCCGTATATTGTTTTGCTCTATCCAGGTGTTCTGTATTGGGATACCGGAGATCAAGTCGCGCAGTTCTTCGGAATCTCTGCTTTCGGACAGAAGCCGGGCAAGATCTGGGATCACCATCCTTTCTTCGATACCTATCTATACGGAGGATTCATTTGGCTCGGTCATGCAATTACCGGTAGCTACAATGTGGGGATTTTCCTATACGCCATTGCACAATGTGTTTTTGTTGCCGTCGCACTTGCGTGTTGGTTGAGTTATTTGAAGGAACGTGGCGTCGGACGAGTTCCGTTGAAAATATGCGCCATGTTCTTCTGCTTCTTCCCGATTTTCCCTATAGCGTTTATGAGTCTGTCGAAAGACATCACGCATGCTGCGTTCTTTATCGCATGGCTTTTGATGTTCATGCGCTTGGTTGACACGAAACTTGAAAAAATCAAGCAGCCTTCTTTCTTCTTTGGTTTCTTGATTCTCGGACTATGCTCTTCCCTGAGCAAGAAAATGGGAATGTATATCATTCTATTCTGTTTGATTATCCTCGTCTTTGGAAAATTCAGGATACGACTCAAGGCAGTGGTTGCGGGGATTGCTGCATTTCTTTTTGCAATCGTCAGTATCGTTCTGCCTAATTACTACTATCCGAAGGCGAATATTGTTCCTGGAGGTGGACAGGCTGCACTCGCGATGCCGATTGAACTCTTAGGACGTTCGGCTCACGCGTATCCTCAGGATGTTACTGATTCGGAAAAGAAAGTCATTGAATCGTATCTGGTATATTCTTGGGATCAGATTAGCACGCAATACAATCCGTATATTGCCGACCCTGTTACGGGATACAAGTTACGCAAAGGGGCTTCTACGCCGGATTTCCTCAAGGTATGGTTAAAGATTGGTTTGAGGCATCCAATGACATATCTCAATGGTTTTGTCTGTCTTGAATCTGGATGGATCTCTTTTTCCGGAAATGATAAATCTTCTGTTTCTTATAAGGATGTAAAGAAATCGGTACAATATCCAGTGCAGTTGCAGATGGATGCCAGCGTATACACTGTCATAAATGAAGACACTCTCGGCAAGCTTATTCCCAATAAAGACAAGAATTGGACACAGGAAATAGTCGACAGCATTACTTCTATGCTGAAATCGATTCCTGTGGTGAATGTTCTTACCTATGTGGCTTTTTGGGCATCGGTGTTTCCTACGTTTATCGCTTACCTGCTATGGCGTAAGCGTAAAGAATATGTAACAGCTAAAACGATGTTCCAATTGCTGCCTTACTTCGTATCGGCAGCTTCGCTCTTCGTCTATCCTGTGTCCCGTGTAACGGGAGGTATACATGGCGGAGATGCTACGAGATATATGTTCCATGCATTGTTGCTTGCGCCTATCGCGATAGGGCTTTTGCTTTCACTAAAGAAAAAGCCCCAAAAAGAAAAGTAAATAGACGGAGTCTCTACCAAGGACAATCGGGATAAGGTAATGGCGAATCATCTCGCCCTTAGCTTATCCCGATTGTCTTACCGCCTGCCGCGTGCTACGCGCGCGATGGCCTTCAACGCATCACGACGCCTCGAACCAATCGGCATCAATGGGTCGATGAACTTGCGGATCGGGTTGTCCTCTCCGACCGCACGCTCATGTTTCGGCAGGAAGGCATCCTCCGAAATTTGCGGCTCGTTTGCCAGTATCACACGCTTAATTAAACGTTCGTAGAACGGTGTTTCGCGGGCATAGCGCCAGTAGATCGAGGCGTAATCGCAATCCGGATCCACCCAAGGTTTCTGATAACCGGCGTAATGGATAATCTGCGGATTGCTGCGCGATTTTACGTAGGCGTCATAAACATCATTGGGTGCCTGCGTAAACAGGCTGCCAACGCGCCCACCACAATCGTGCACCACATTCCACTCCCACGGAAGGTATAGCACTTTGCCCTCGCAATATGCGTTCAACACATCCTGATCATTGTAGATGTAATTTGGGTTCGATGCGTAAGTGAGCCATTGCCCGATAGAGTAGCGATTGCGCATCCCCTTCGTGTTGAGGACCAGCACTCCAGCTTGGAAGTAATCGTATGGATTCTTCATCTTCAGCACATCCTTCGCATATGACATACGCTTGCCGTGCTTCACGTTTAGGTTGCCAAGGAAGTCGATGTCGCGGACAGCCCCTAACAGGTTGTCCTGAAGATCGATGTCATACAGCTTCGCAATATCACCAACGATAATGATGTCGGAATCGAGATAGAGCACCTTGTCGTAATTCGGCAGGAGTTGCTGAATGAGGAAACGGTAGTACGTTTCGATACTGATATGTGCATTGTTTGTGGACAAATCGTAGCCAGACAGCTCACGTTTCACATTCAGGAACCGCAGACTCATGTTCGGAAACTGCTCGAAGAAGCGCCACATACGCTCTTGCTTGTCCCCTGCGATATCCCGCTGCAACACTACAACATCATAGAAATATGACGGATCAGCATTCTTCATAGCCGAATAAACCGTAGTGGTGAGCTGTGGAACATAATTATCATCCGCGGCGAACACGACTGGAACGATCGGCTTGTCGAACACATCAAGCGGCTTCAGCTCTTCAGCGGGTTCTGGATTGGTGAAGTGTACGCACTGCAGTTCTTTGAACCGCCAGTTGGAATCGACGCGCTTGTGGTGTAGCAGGTAGATGTTCAGCAGACGCTCGGAAAGATGCCCGGGCGTGCGCAGGGCTTCCCTGCTGTAGTGGCTGTAGTCGGTGTTCCTGTCGAATTCCTCAAGGATTGGGAACATCCAGGAGCAATAGTCGAAGAAGATTTCCCTCTTCATGATGAACATGTTGCAGAAGCAGGCTTTGTTGCCCTCGAAGAAGGCCTTCGCATCCTCCTTGTAATCGGGGTACATGCTGCACAGGATCTGATAGCAACGCTTCAGATCATCATCGTAAAGCAAGGGAGCAGCCTCCCACAATGCACGCGGAGTCCCATGCTTGTCAATGATTTCCTCAAGATTGCCGAAGGGTGTGGTGATAACATCGTACTGCTTGACCACTTTGGCGATGTTGGCATCGTTGAGACCATATTTTCGTGCGGCTTTCGCATCGATATAGTCATCCATGATTTCGCCATACGGATTCTCCTCATGCGGGGTTTCGGAGAAATCGAAGTACCTGCGGTAATGGCAGAAACCGTAGTAATCGGCGTTGATGTTCTTCCATGCCCAGTATTGCGTAGTGAGTTCGCAATAGCGTGGATTGCGTTCGGAAATGTTTTCTCCGTCATCATCATGGAACGCCCAAGGGAAACGGTAGCTGCCCTCGCGCAGGCCTACCTGTACAGGCTGCATGATGACGCTATCGAAGGTGTCGACGTTCTTATGCGTGGTGACGAAGAGACGAATGCGTTGCTCGTTGTACTTCTGGAACGTTTCCGTATTGCAGGTCTTTTCAGTGAGCTCAGACATATGATGGGTGGCGACCTGTTTCATTTCATGGAATCGGATAGAATCTTCGGATATCTGATCGGCGGGAACGGTGATGGCATTGGCCATTGCGAGCCAGTTCGGTAAAGTATCGTCCGGGGCAATCAATTGATCTGCGGAAAGCAGAGCGTAGGCTTTATCACGTACGAAGCGGTAAATCTCTCGACCGGTGATTGCCGGGCCGAAGACCTCCTGCATGGATTCCAACGCTTCGGCTTTCTCATCTTCGGGGATACGAACAGCCCAGTCGTTCGCGAGAATTTCGGTGGCTTTACGCTGGAATCCCTGTGCACATGAACGCAACATGTCGGAATGCTGTGCGTCGGCGAACTCGTATGACGCATCGAAATCCGCCTTGAAATGTTCACAGTACTTTGCGTATTTCTTTGCGCTGATGGTGTTGGTTCCGCTGATGCCTCGTCCGTAGTAATACACGTATCCGCGGCAGTGTTTGCAGGAATGGTAGGTCTTCGCGAAGGCGGAAACGACAAAACATTCATAGCCGTCCTGGGAACGTCCGAGCCTGTCCTTGGTCATCGCGGCAAATGCTTGCTTGAGGATGGAAGTCTTGTAGAGGCGCTGGGTTACGCGCCAATCCACTTTGTAACCTCGGGACTCATCGAAGATATCGCGAACGATATCCTCTCCCGATGAATCTGGTATCTCGGTATTGTTGAATGCTTCAAATGCTTCCTGTTCGGATTGCAGAAGGTCATTGGCACCGATTACCGTCAGACCATAATGAAGAATATCTACGGGGTGCTGAGACAATTCCTGCACGAGCTGTTCGCACATGTCAGGTTTCAGTGCATCATCACCGTCAAGGAAGAACGTGTATTCTCCGGTAGCGGCCTCTGCTCCGGCCATGCGAGTGCGATGAGTGCCCATGTTAGGATTGTTGGCAATCACGCGAATGCGGGGATCCTGCGTGGCGGCAGCCTCTGCGATCTGGGCCACGTCGTCGGTACTCGCGTCATTGACTACAATTGCCTCGATGTCGGAGAACGTCTGATTCCGTACGGAATCAAGGCATTCCTGCAAGTACGAACCAACGTTGTAGGCAGGAATGACAATTGAAATCTTAGGCATTGATTCTTCCTTCAGGGAGCATTGATTTGCAATATTGATGCTAGATGACCTTTACATATTTAATCGTCATAAGAAATGAGATGCATTCGCATGGCACGGTCATTCAACAAGGCATAATCTCTCGTATTAGCTTTATCTCTGACAGCGAAAAGCAAAGAATTATCGTCATTAGTATAAGCAATCATATCCGTTCGCTTATCATCTTCTAAGTTCTCAGTACGGAAAGAACCTACAAGACGAAATTCGCCGTTATTAAACAAAGCGAGGGGCATATCCATGTGTAAAATATGATGACCCTTCTGAACTTTGAGGTTCTTCTGACCTGAATCATAGGGGATTCCGCCACGTTTAATATCGTTCATTGCAATTGCGATGTAGCCGTCATCGTCATTGTATTCGTATTCAATGTCGAATTTGAAAGTATCAGAACAATTAGCAACAGTTGGTGAAACCGGAATGAATCGGAATGTGGGGACACGGTCGTTGAGTCCTTCTGGATGTTCATTCTTTTTCGGACGACTGTGCTTTTGGTCACTTCTGATGTTTTCGAGAGTGTATTGATCAGCAACTGAGTCTTTATCTCCCGAAGCAATGATATTGCCATCTTTGATTAAGATAGCTTTATTGCAATAACGTTTCACTGCGTCCATGGAATGCGTAACCAAGATAACAGTTTTTGTCGGATCCCTCTTGATTTTAGTGAAGAAATCATCGCATTTGCGTTGGAACGCCTCATCGCCGACGGCGAGCACTTCGTCGAGTACCAGAATATCGCCCTGTGCCTTGATGGCTACGGAGAAAGCGAGACGGACCTGCATGCCGGAAGAATAGTTCTTGAGCTTCTGATCCATGAAATCCTCAAGCTCGGCGAATTCCACGATGTCATCGTACATGGCATCGATTTCCGTGCGGGTGAAGCCGAGCAACGCGCCATTCAGATACACATTTTCACGGCCGGTCAGCTCAGGGTTGAATCCCACGCCAAGTTCAATGAACGGGACCAGCTTGCCCTTGACGGTGACGGACCCCTGCTCCGGAGTGTAAATCTGAGAAATAATCTTCAACAGTGTGGACTTTCCTGATCCGTTACGCCCAACAATGCCGAAAAAGTCGCCCTGCTGCACCTCGAAATTGATATCGCGCAGCACATGTTGCTCGGTATAGCCTTTGATGCCTTTCGTCCAATTCAGAAACGCCATCTTCAGGCCGGTCGCCTGCTCGGTGGGTAAACGGAACATCTTGGCCACATGGTCGACCTTGAGCACCACCGGACGTTCGTCCACGGTTTTCTCCTGCGTCTTCTCAGTCATTGCAACTTCAGCCATAATCAGAGCACCTCCGCGAACTTGGAGCTGTACTTGCGGAACACATGAATACCTAGGCACAAAATAAAAACAGACAACACATATGGCAGCAGACACAGCAGCCTGTTATCAACCATGGTCCACACTGTTGGCACGTATTCCGGGGAAAGCAGATTGTGACGAATATCCATGATTATCTGTGTGGAAGGATTCAGCATGAGCAATTTACCAGCCCAAGAGAACTCCGGATTGTTGACCACCATCGAAATCGGGTAAATTATAGGCGTGGCGTAGAACATGGCTTGCAGCACGACCTCCCATATATGTGCCACATCACGGAAGTACACGAACAGCGAAGCGAGCAGCAATGCCACACCCAATCCTAAGCAATACAGCTGAATGATGTTGAACGGCACGAGCAACACGCGCCAAGTGTAGTGCGCATGGGCGAAGAAGCCGAACAGGAGCACCACGCATAGGTTGATGCCCAACGAAATCATAGAACCCATCGTGGTGGACGCCACGATGATGTAATTCGGGAAGTGTACTTTGCGTAGCAGATCACCACGTCCAACGATGGATTGCATGCCCATGCTGGTTGATTCGGAGAAGAAGCTCCACAAACAGGTACCGCATAGCAACGAAATCGGGAAGGTTGGGGTGCCATCCGAGAACTTCAGGAACTTCACGAACACCACATACATCACAGCGAACAACATCAACGGCTTCAGCACGGACCATACCATGCCCAGAAATGATCCCTGATAGCGCAGCTGGAAGTCGGTCTTCACCAGTTCTTTGAAAACCACCATCGCGTAGTGGTACCTCTTCTTGAGGCTCTCAAAAAAATCTTTCACAAACATTCCATCCTACTAGTGCGAAGCGTTTGGACGCAAAATCATGTGGCAGTGCGGTTGATGCGCTCTCCTTCGACAGTACTCTCATATATTCTAGTGAGGAAAGGACGTTTGTCTTAGTAAGGCGGAATATCTCACATGGTTCTCACAGCGGAACAGCACCATTCGAACATCCGAATCTTCGTGTCGGCACATAAGCAGGCCACGTTTCCCAAGGGGGAGAGCATTCTTCCGATGCAGGTAGGCGCCGCTCACGCCACGACCCGTTTCCCGAACACCTTGCATGACGATGAAGGCGAGAACATCTCTGCCGAAAATCCGCGGTATTGCGAGCTGACCGCGCAATACTGGGCTTGGAAGAACGAAGATGCCGATTATTACGGTTTCTGCCACTATCGTAGGTATTTCGATTTCACGGATACCCCACATAAGGAAAACGATTACGGCGAAATCATTGACTCATATATTGACAGTCGCACGATTGCCGAATATGGCATCAACGACAAGGCGATCGCACATGCAGTGGACGGATGGGACATCATCACCACACCATTGAACGATGTTCGTCGTATCGGCGGATTTTCAAACCTTAAACAGCATTGGGACGCCGACGAGCATCTGCGGCTGAATGACTTACGCCATATGTACGACATTCTGTGCGAGCGGCATCCCGATTACAAGATGGATGCCGATGCCGTACTCAACGGCCGCACCGCAGCATTCTGCAATATGTTCATCATGAGGAAAGAAATCTTCTTCGAATACAACGAGTGGCTATTCCCATTGCTTGACGAATTCGCAATGACCACCGACTTCAGCAAGATGGACATGCAGACCACGCGCACTGTCGGCCATCTCTCCGAACGGCTTTTGAACATCTTTATCGCACACAAGCAGCGCACCGGCGCAGACTGGAAAATCAAACGACTGCAATGCGTGCATTTTCTGCATCCAGAGCCGACCGCGATACTGGAACCGGTAGGGCAGGAGCGTGGACGTGTGGTGCCGGTGGTGTTCGCCGCGGACAACAATTACGTCCCGATGCTCACCACCACCATCTATTCAATGCTGAAGAACGCTTCCACGAATCGTATGTATGACGTGATCGTACTAGAACGAAACATAACCGACGAGAACAAGCGCTACATGCGGCAGTTCTTTGCAAGGTTCTCGAATGCCCTGATTCGTTTCTTCGACGTGAACCGCTATCTCGCCGGATTCAATCTCACTACCAGCAATGCGCACATCAGCATTGAAACATATTATCGTTTCATCATTCAAGAAGCGTTGCCATTCTACTCGAAGCTGCTGTATCTGGACTGTGACCTGGTGGTCAATGGCGATATCACCGAACTATTCGATACCGAACTCGGAAGCAACGCTATCGCTGCAGTACTAGATATTGATTTCATTGGAAATCTCAACATGAAGAACGGTGAGCGTGCTGAATACGTTCATAAACAGTTGCACATGCGTGACGCATATGGCTACTTCCAAGCCGGTGTATTGGTAATGAATCTCGACCGCATGCGCAAGATTCACACAGTGCACGAATGGCTAGAAATCGCTTCCAGACCGGGATACATATACAATGATCAAGACATTCTTAACGTAGAGTGTGAAGGTCTTGTCACATATTTGGATTATTCGTGGAACGTGATGCACAATTGTGCAGGCCGCATTGCTGGAGTGTTCGATTTCGCACCTGCCTCCATGTACAAGGCGTATATGCAATCACGTAATACGCCAAAAATTGTGCACTACGCGGGCTTTGATAAACCATGGGAAAATCCATGGTGCGATTTCGCACCGCTGTACTGGAGCTATGCGTGTGAAACGCCATTCGCGGCACAAATGGTTGCCGCAATGAGCGGCGTGGAACGCCCCGCCCCACCAGAACACCACGAACGCGCAATTGCCGAAGACAGCCCTATGCGCAAGTATGTGGATGTGCTGGCTCCGGTCGGCTCCAAACAACGAGAACTGCTGAAAGTGATAGCGCGCAAGGCGCAGGGCAAACGGTGAGACAGGCAGACAAGTCACCGGTTGTTGACGGGGGCTTCGTGTCCTCGTCAACAACCGACCATGGTTTCACAGGGAAGAATTAGTCCCTGCGAAACAGATCGCGGGTGTAGACCTTGTCGCTCACGCCCAGCAAATCGTCATTCCAACGGTTGGCTACGATGGCAGACGAGCGGGTCTTGAAATCAGCGAGATCATGGGTAACCTCACTGCCATGGAAATTGGATTCGCGCAATGTGGGCTCATAGATGAGTACAGGGATGCCGTTCGCTTTGAACTGCTTCATAACGTCTTGGATGGCGGACTGACGGAAATTATCGGAACCGGACTTCATGGTCAATCGGTAGATACCGATGATAGGGTTCTGAACATTCCTGACAAGTTCCATCACCTCAGAGGCTACGAATTCCTTACGGGTACGATTTGCGTCTACAATGGCCTCGATGAGGTTCTGCGGAACCTGACTGTAATTGGCTAACAGCTGTTTGGTATCCTTCGGTAGGCAATATCCGCCATAGCCGAAGCTGGGGTTATTATAGCCGTCACCGATGCGGGGATCGAAGCAAACACCCTCGATGATTGCACGCGTGTTGAGTCCACGGCTTTCCGCATAAGTATCCAGTTCATTGAAATACGCCACACGTAACGCTAGATATGTGTTGGCGAATAGTTTGATGGCCTCAGCCTCGGTGACGCCCACCACCAATGTGGGAATTCCGGTGCTGCCATCATGATTAACGCGAGACATCTCAGCGGGATCAGCACCTTCAACGAGCAGGGACGCGAATCGACGTGCCGCTTCGACAGACTCAGTATCATTCTGCGGGGCGCCGACGACGATGCGGCTTGGATGCAGATTGTCGTACAACGCGTGTCCTTCACGTAAAAATTCGGGGGAAAAGAGAATACGATCATCCTGAAGGTTCTTACGTAACTGTTGCGTATATCCAACCGGTATGGTGGATTTGATGATAATCCAAGCATTCGGCGCATATCGTCTGACCGATGTAATCGCCGCTTCGACACTGGACGTATCGAAGTAATTTTTCTTTTCGTCATAGTTTGTCGGCGTGGCGATCACCGCGAAATCAGCATCTCTATATGCCTCCTGCGGATCTAGCGTGGCATGAAAGTCAAGTATTCTTTCGCCAAGAGTGCTTCTTTCCAAGAAATCAGTAATTACAGAATCGACAATAGGACTTTTCCCATTGTTTAACTGCTCGACTTTCTCGGGAATGATGTCGAGTGCATGAACTTCATTGTGCTGAGCGAGCAGCAAAGCAATAGACAATCCAACGTAGCCAGTCCCTGCAACCGCAATCTTCATAATGTCAGCCTTTCCTTACGCAATCCTAAGATATTGTAGACGCAGGTCACTGCAACGAATCAACGTAGCCAGCATCTTCCAAATCGCACATGCCGACGTTCATCCTGTACGGGCGAACCGGTAACCAATGCACATTTCTTGATGGGTCTTGCAGAACGACGAGCGAATACGGCTAAGGAGCATCCCGAAAACGTAATTATCGCGTCATTCATGAAAATCAAAACACGTCAGCTTCCAAGGACAGAAGAGGCACGAAAAGCTCGCATGGTGCAAGATGGCGTCCGCACCCGGACCCGAACCCCCAGCCGTTGGCATGCGACGGTATGCTGGAATGGTGAACAGCATGGCGTGCGGCGGCGTATTCGAGCCGCGTAATATTCTGGTGACCGGCGGATGCGGCTTCATTGGCGCGAACTTCGTGCGATACGTGGCGCGGAACCATCCGCACGTGCACATCACCGTGCTCGACAAGCTGACGTACGCCGGCAATCCGGAGAACATCGCCGGCCTGCCGTCGTCGCAGGTCGATCTTGTCGTGGGGGACATCTGCGACGTCGCGCTGTTGGAGCGTATCGTGCCCGGTCACGACGCCATCGTCCACTTCGCCGCGGAATCGCACAACGATAATTCCATCGCCGATCCGGAACCGTTCATCCGCACGAACGTGGAAGGCACGATGCGGCTGTTGGAGGCCGCCCGGAAACACGACGTGCGCTTCCACCACATCAGCACCGACGAGGTATACGGCGATCTGGCGTTGGATGATCCGGCGCGTTTCACGGAAGACACGCCGTACCGCCCTTCAAGCCCGTACAGTGCCTCGAAGGCGTCGTCCGACCATCTGGTGCGCGCATGGGTGCGCACATACGGCCTGCGCGCCACCATCTCCAACTGCTCCAACAACTACGGCCCATACCAGCATGTGGAGAAGTTCATTCCACGGCAGATCACCTCCATCATGGAGGGCGCGCGGCCGAAACTGTACGGCACCGGCGAGAACGTGCGCGACTGGATACATGCTGAAGACCACTCCCGCGCGGGGTGGGCGATCCTCCCCCGCGGGCGCATCGGCGAAACGTATCTGATCGGAGCAGACGGCGAGATGAGCAACATCGCCGTGCTGCGCATGATCCTGCAGCTGATGGGCCAGCCGGAGGATGCGTTCGACTGGGTGCGGGACCGTCCCGGGCACGACAGGCGATACGCGATCGACGCATCCAAACTGCGCGCCGAACTGGGCTGGTCGCCGATGCACACCGACTTCGCCGGCGGACTGCGCAACGTCATCGATTGGTATGCGGAACACCGCGACTGGTGGGCGCCGGCCAAGGAGGCCACCGAGGCCCGCTACCGCGCGCAAGGGCAGTGAAACGACGGCTGCTACAGGCGGCCCTTCCGTGGCATAGCGCCGTATCCGAATCTACAGCCGTACCTTCCGCAGCAGACGCTGCACAGGCTTAAGCACCACGGTATCGGCAATCACCGCAAATAGCAGCGCCGCGAGCAGCGTGGCTGCGAACATCAGCACGCTGATGCCCGCGTACGACCATCCGTCCGTGGGCGCGGGAATCCGCGGGCCGATCAGCACCTTGGACAGCGGCGAATGCACCAGATAGATCGTGTAGGAGTATCCCGCCAGCCAGGTGATCGCCTTGCGCAGCCGCGCCGACGCCGGATGCACGTCGTACCGGAAGAACAGGAACACCGCGGCCACCACCACCGCGAAGGAAACCGTGAGCGTGCGGCCCACCTGGATCTGCTGGCCGGCGAACAGGTACGGCGTGGCGACGGTCCACGCCAGGGCGAACGGCGCCAACGCGTACAAGCCGCGCCGCGCCCGCGTGGACGGCGGATAGTATTCCAGCACGAAACCGAGCAGATAGTAGACCAGCAGCCCCCGCCAGGGGAACGACTGCAGGAACGTCAACGGGTATCCGGCAAGATTGCAGATCTGCTCGGCGGCGGCCACGGCGGCGGCCAGACCGATCAGCAGCCAGGCACCCGACCGGCCTATCGTACTCATCATCGCGGCCAGGAACGGCGTCGCCAGCACGAAACCGGCGAGCATGAACACGAACCAATAGACGGAATCGTCATACCCGGAAAACAGATCAAACAACGTTCCAGACACAGCGCCGCCAACCGAACGATGATCAATCACCAGGTAGGCGACGAATCCCATGCCGCCCGCATACAGCAAATACGGCACAATCAGCGAGACGAAACGTTTGTAGTAGTAGCGCACGTACGGCGCGAGGCTACCGGGATCGGCTTGGCCGGCACCGCCGCCTGTCCGGGCATCAGAGCCAGAACCCGGCAGGTTGCCCGACGAGCGGGTGCTCCCCAGCCGGCCGGCGTCGCACGTCAGGTTGAACCGGCCGGACACCATGATGAACAGCGGATTGCAGACCATGAACAACGCGAACAGCACGGATCGCACCGTTTCCGCGCCGCCGGTGAGAGCCATCTTGACGGGCATGTAGTTGTTGATCACGTGGACGCCGATGACCAGGCACATCGCCACCACGCGCAGCAGATCGTAGTTCACATCGCGCGGCTTGCCGGCGACGCCAGCACCGGCGGCGTCGGAAACGGAATCGGGCATGGTCATCACATGGATCCCGCCAGGGACTTCAGATCGACCGGGCAGCTGATCTGGCTCTTCAGATTGTCCAAGGTGTCCAGGCCGGCCGAGGGATCGGAGGACGCGCCCTTATGCGCGTCGTTCTTGCCGCCGTTCGCACCATCGGCGCCGTTCGTATCCGCCGAGCACTCATCGGTCACCTTACCGTTGGAGCCCGTCTCGATGCCATCCGCATTCACCACCGGCGTGGTTACCGCGTTCAGTGGATGTGTGGCATCGCTGCTGACCCGAACGGTATAAGCAATCGTCAATTCTTTTCCGGGCTCGATCCACTGCTGGTTGAACATAATGTACTGACGGTCATACAGGCTCGCGGTGTTGGTATCCCATGAATCTATATCAGCCTGCACAGCGGTGATTTCGCCACCGTACGGGGCGGTAAGCACCACGCGGTACAACATGCCGCCGAGCACTGGATTCTCCGAGCCGCCATTAACGAAATCAGGCAACGATTCGGCCTTAGCCTTAGTCAGCGTGTTCTTCATGGTGAAGGTGACCGTGTATTCGTCACCGAGCTGATCTTCCGTAAACTGACCCAGCTGCGTGTTACGCACGGCTGTCGTGATGCGCTTATCCAGCACGCCAGAATACAGGGCGTTCTGGCTGGCCGAGACGTCACCGCAAGTCTTTGTGACCGTGGTGGAGGTCTTCAGATACCAATCCTGCTTGCCTTGCTGCAGCTCCGAAAGATAGATGCCGGTTTCAGGCACCTGACTGTCAGCAGACAGCTCACCACTGGCCTTATCGTCGATAAGTCCGGTGGCAATCAGCGCCTCCTGCTCATCCGGATCAGCCATCCATAGCTTGAAATGACCGCTAGCGCTGGTATCTCTGATTGCCTTCAACAGCGGGGATGCGGTAGAAGCATTCGCGTTACCAAGCACGTGGTTCATAATTGCTTGAGCCGCTTCGGAAACGAAGTTGTTCTGCTGCTCGAAGTCCGGGTAATCCGTGTACAGGTCTGAAGCGAAGAACGGCACCGTGGTGGTGCCATCCAGCACTCGGCCGTCCGAAAGCTTGACCTTGCCTGTGGCTCCCAGCAATGCCTGGAGGAATACGGGATCGAATGACAATACACCCGCTACGTTCTTGTCTTCGTTGCCTTTCTGATACAGCCACATGTATTTGTTCATCTGTGCCACACGCTGGAATTCGGGGTCGATGGTCGTGGTGGCCGGGTACTGGTCAAACGTGTCGCCAAATACCTGGCGCTCCTTCAGCACCGTAGCATCCATTGGCTTCTCAGGAATGTCCCAACCAGAAGTGGTGGCGAAATCACCGATGGTAATCGTGCCCTTATCTGCCGTGATTGCGGCGATGGTGCCCACCATGCCGCCCGCCGAACGCAGCTCGGCCGGGTTCTGCACCATCACCAAATACGTGCGCTTGCCGTCCTCGCCAAGCAGTTGCGGTAGCAAGTTAATGAGGCCATCGTATTCGCTGAGCATCGAATCCACGGTCTTGAGCGCAGCCTTTTCGGATTCGAGCACGGTGGCCACCTTGGCGACGCTCGGAGTCGGCACCTTGTTGAGCTTGGTGAGCTGCTGCGAGATATCCTTATGCGCCTGCTTGACGATATCCGGCATATCCATCAGGGCGCTGACGTCCACCGAGCCATTCTTCAGGGAGAAGCCCTGCAATCGTTTGGACAGGTTCAGCAGATCAGTGAACGGACCGTTGACCAGCGTATCCACGGAAGCCAGCATTTCGCGGGCAGCGGTGATGTCGCTGCCAAATCGCGAATGGTCGCGGAAGAAGTCCCACTGCGGGCCGTTCAGCTCCTCGTTGAGATCATTGGTGGCATTGACCAACTCTTGGGAGATGTCCGACAGACTCTTATCGCTGCCGCAGCCAAGTGCCGAATTGGCCAGACCTTCGGCGGATGTCAGCACACGCTGCGCATCCGTGGCCATTCTCGAGACGGATGCCGCGTAGAGCGTGCCCACACAGGTGACGCTGGCCAGCAACGTCAGCAGCAGTACAACCACCACTCGCGCCCATATCGGTGTACGGCTGACCAGCGAACGGCCGTTGCCACCCACGTGCTGGGGAGTCTTCAGGTTTACGGGACCCGTCTGCTGATTTGCAGCGCTATTCGTAGATGCGGAGCGATTGGATTTCCCGTTACCGGCATGGCGGCTTCTCCCACGCCCCACAGCCTTATGGCTCGAATGCCCTGAAGTGAATCGCATACTTATCCTACCCGAAAATCTGCTCGGCTCATACTCTTATCCAACGGCGCAAGGCCACGCTTCCGGATGCCGGACTCCGGGCGAATCCGGAATCGCAGACATGCCGGAGCACACGTGACGCCACGCATATCTCATGCCAGTGTACCGATGCCACCGAAATAGACCGAGGGTTTATCCCATACCGGGTGCAAATCCCCTCATGACCACCACATCGCTGTCGGAATGTTCTCAGACTTCATTGAGGGGTATAACAGTATTGCGCAAGAAAACGGTCACTAAACGCAACAATAGTTAAAGCCGTATTGATCTGTTCGGCTTAGGAGAACGGGAGAGGTAATTACATGTTCGTCCTCAGCAACGCCTGGCGGGCCCTGACACGTTCTAAAGGACGTACGGCCCTGACCGCGTTCATCACCTTGGCGGTCACCTTCGGCACAGTCGCCGGACTGGCCATCATTCAAGAAGATACCAACGCACACACCACCGCGTACGATCAGCAGAAGGCCACGTTGGCCATTCGCCCGACTGCGGCTACGTGGAAGAAGGTCTCCGCTACCGATCAGTCCTCCACCAGGCATTACATGACGTGGTCCACCTACAACGAGTACGCCGCGCTCATCCAGTCGGCCGTCAGCTCGCTGAACTTCACGTTCACCGAGACCGCGCCGGCGCGCGTGAACGGCGACCTGAAGGCCCTCGACGGCGGTTCGCTGGGCACGGCCGGAGACGATGCGACCGGCGGGCGGCTCATCTGGCGGGCGTTCTGGACCAAGGACGCCGCCACGGCCAGCGACCTCGGTACCTTCGAAATCGTGGACGGCAAGGACCTGAGCTACGACAACAAGTCCTCCAACCCGGACGCCACCAGCGCACTGGTGTCGAAGGCGTTCGCCTCCGCCAACGGCCTGAAGGTGGGCGACACGTTCAAGGTGGCGGCCGCCTCGGATCCCTCGACCACGGCCGAACTCAAGGTGCGCGGCATCTACCGGTACACGTCCGGATCCACCGTCGACAATCCGGTGACGGCCGCCCGCAACCGCGAGAACGCGATCTTCACCGCCTATCCGGCCTTCTCCAAGGCCGGACTCGACCCGCAAAGCGTCGACCAGAACACCCCCGGCTGGAAAGTGCCCGACCTGGACGTGACGTTTGACGTCAACAGCCCCGCCACATACCGGGCCTTGGTCGCCAACCTCAAGAAGGCCAAGCTGCCCGCCAAGGGTTACGCCGTGTCCTCCCCCTCGCTGGAGGCCTACACCGCCTCGCTGAAGCCGTTGGACAAGCTGGCCTCGCGGGCGAGGACCTATACGGCCATACTGGCCGGCGTGGGCGGCGTGCTGTTGCTCATCCTCGTGCTGTCGGGCGCATGGACGTCCAAGCGTGACGACGAGATCGGCATGGCACTGGTGTCCGGCGTCACTCGCGGGCGTTTGGGATGGCAGTTCATGCTGGAAGTGTTCATCGTCACCCTGCCCTTCTACGTAATTGGTCTGGTCGGAGGCGCGTTCGCCGCCAAGCCGATCGGACCTGCTCTGGCATCCGGCCATGCCATCCCGGTGACATCGGACCTGATTTGGACCATGGTCTGGTATGGACTGGGTTCAATCCTGATCCTGGCGATTCTTGCCGCCCTGCGCCTTGCGTTCTTCAGCGCGAACAAGCTGTTCGCCGCCGATGGCGACTGGGGCACCGTGAGCGAGACTGAGGCGATTGAAACGGCCGAAACCACTGGCGCTGCTGAGACCGATGAAGCTGCTGAGGCCACCGCTCATGATGCTGGCGAGGCCAATAAGACGACCACCACAACCGACGATGCGGAGGCACAGGCATGAGCGACAAGAACAACGATCAGGAACTCGAGAAGGCCACTGACGCAACGGCTGACGAAGTGACTTCTGAGACTGAGACGAACGACGCCATTGAATCCGTTCCAGCTGACTCCGTGCAGTTCAGCGTGACCTTCGATGACGTTGATGACGAAGGCACTGTTGACGATGGTATTTACAGCGCACTGGCATCTGCCGAAACCGGAGCAACCGACGAGACCAGCGAGGCCGAAGCAGACGCCATCGCTTCGGCCAACGCATCCGCCGAAGTGACCGAGCGCAATGCCGCCCGCGTCAACGAAACACTCCGACTGGCCAAAACCGATCACAAAGACGCATTGGCCGAGCATGCGGAGCCTCAGGGCAAAGCGACCGATCCCACCATGACGCTGGCCTCGCGTATCGATCGCGTGTTGGTGGGCGGCGGTTCCGACGACATTCTGCTCAAGACCTACCCGACCTTTGCCCTGAACAAGGTGACGGTCGCCGGTCCCAAGGGCAAGGTCAACATCCTCGATGACGCGAATTTCTCCTGCTATTCCGGGCACGCATACGCGCTGCTGATCAGCGACGACCCCGATTCGGGCATCACCGCCGACGCCAAGCGTCGCGCGCTGATGGGCGTGATGAGCGGTTTGACCACGCCGGCGTCTGGCACGGTGATGAACAAGAGCGCCAACATTGTTGAGCTCGAGCCCGTGGAACTACGCGGCCACCGTCTGGGCATCGTACCGCAGCTGCACGCCGTGCAACCGAATCTCGACGCCGAACAAAACGTGCTGTACGCCATGAATGCGTCCAACCGCAACTTCCTGAAGCCCAAGCCGGTGATCGCCCGCGAACTGCTGGCCAAGGTCGGCTTCTCCGAGGCCACCAGCGGCGTGGCCGTCGGCACGTTGCCTTTGGTGCAGCAGCGTTTGGTGGCCATCGCCCGTGCAATCAGCACCGAGGCCGAAGTGCTAATCCTCGACGAGCCGACACGAGGGCTGAACGCGGATGACGAGGTGACCGTGTTCGCCGCGCTGGCCAAGCTGGCGCACACCGGTGACCCGAAGCATTGCGTTATCGTGCTCACTGCGTCACGCGAGATCGCCGAAGCAGCCGACACACTCTTCAAGATCTGATGTTCAGACCATAGGACCCCTGTGATTCGTATTGCCGAATCACAGGGGTTTTTCAATGCCGCGGCTCATTGCCGCGCTAATCTGAGGATAAATCTGACCGTACGAGGCGAAACCTGATAATCATGACCGGATATATTCCCACACTGGAGCAGATCGACGAGTTGCACCGCAAAATCGCGCCGTCCAAGGCGGCGTACGAGCTGGTGCACACGCATTGCGTGATTGTAGCGACCATCGGCTGCCAGATCGTGCGCCGGCAGAACGCGCTGTTCACGCGCCGCTGCACATTACCGAAGGACGCGGAGGTACCGCCCACCGCAGGCGTCACCGGCGGCCATGTGCCGCCGCGTCTGCTCGACGAGCATTTAGTACTCATCGGCGGACTGCTGCATGACATCGGCACCTACCGCGTGTTCAAGCATGACGGCTCTGACGACGAACCGCTCAAATTCAGCAAGAAACGCTACATTCTGCACGGTCTTAAGGGCTACGAGTATCTGCTCGACGAGGGCGTGGACGAGTCCATCGCCCAGTTCTGCCGCAACCATACCGGCGTGGGACTTACGCGCGAGGATGTGGTGCGCCAGGAGCTGCCATTGCCACCAGCCGACTATGTGCCGATGAATCTCGAGCAGGAAGTGGTGATGTACGCCGACAAGTTCCATAGCAAGTCAGTGCCGCCGAAGTTCCTGCAGGTCGAGGCGTATACGGCCCGAGCCGAGCGATTTGGCGGAGAGAACAAACAACGATGGCTGAATCTGGTGGCCAAGTATGGCGTGCCGGATATTCCGGCGTTGGCGGAGAAGTATGGGATGCGGATGATTTGAGGCTCTAGGGCCCCCCAGTCAGTCTGTCGGCTGACAGCCCCCCTCGTCAGAGACGGCTTATGAAGCTATTTCAGATGGAACGGAGACGGTAGGTGCCGTTGCGGTTGGAGGCGATGATCATCTGGTCGTTCTCCAGCACGTTCCAGCCTTCCTGCTCATAGCCGGAAGAGGAGACCACCACACCGGCGGAGTCGCCGTTGTCGTCGCGCAGCTCACGGTAGCGCATCACACGGTAGTCGGCGGCCTGCTCGCCACGGCCGTACTCATCGTAGATTTCCACGATGCGCGGGCTGGTCTTCTCACGACCGGCGGCGCACAGGGCGATGAGCTGGTCCTCGGACTGAATCATGCAGTTGTAGCTGGACTTCGGGTAGGCTTGGCGCAGTTCGCGCACGGCCTGGGCCACGGCCTCGTCGAGCGGGAAACCGAAGCCGATGTATTCCAGAATCACCGCGAAGAAGATAGCGGAGTCGGAACGGCCGCCGGTGGAGAGGAACACACTGTGGTTCACCGGGTATGAACGGTTGGTGACGATGTTGCGGCCATTGGCGTCCGAGATATCGCCGTTGTGGATGAAGCTCAGGCCGTTCGCATAGAACGGGTGCTGGTTCTCCATGATGAGCGGCAGATTGGAACTTGCCAAGCGCAGGTGCCAGATGGCACCGCGAGACGGTTCGTCGGCCAGCGCCTCAAACGTGCTGTCATGACGGGCCGCGATGGTCGACTTGTAGATTCGGGTACCGGTTTCCGGAGTGGGTGCGCCGCCGTCGCGCACGTGCGGTGCTTCGGCGGGATCGGAAAGCTGGGCTACGCCCCAGCCATCATTGTGGATTTCAGACAGTTCGCGGAAATCGCCGACATTGTCCCGACCCAACACCGCGTTGAGGCTCAGGTTGAAGCCTGCCGTCGCGTATCCCAGTAATCTGCACATGGTATTTCAACTTACCGAAGCCGTGTGGCGACGTGCGGCGACTGTTATAGGCATTCTTTATAGAGCGCATCAGCGCCGCTGCAAACTGGTATGTTATCGCTTCTGTTTGGCGGAGCGCTGAGGCTTGGCGGCGGGTTTGCCGTTCTTGGCCTTGCCCTTATCGCCCTGCTCAGCGACCGCAGCGGCGGCAGCGGTCTCAGCGATCTTCCGCTCCTCGGCCGATACGGCGGCATCGAGCTCCTGTACCAATCGCCCGAGCCCGGACGTGGTGTCCATCGGGTCGGGGACGGCGGCCGGGTCGGCCACTGCACGAGTCGGCGTGGGCGTCGGGATGGTCTTGGCCGTATCGGTGCGCTTCAGACGCGGTGGGCGGCGGGTGGAGACGAACAGCGGCTGCACCTCGACCAGCGGGGTGTAAGGTGCCAGACCGAACCACTTAACCGGCGAGCCAGCCATGCGGCGGATTGCGTACTTGGCTTGCAACGACAGGGCACCGCGTGCGGAAACCTTGGATTCCGGCATCAGGGCCTTGTGAATCAGCACGTAACGGATGGTGCCGATGTCCGGATCGGCGTCGACCTTGGGGTAAATCGACTTCTGCTTAGGCAGTTCGCCGGTTTTGGACAGGTCGTGCATGATTTGGTGGATGTACGCAGGGATGGACTGCGAAACCTTGAATCCCAAACGGAAGCGCACGCGGTAGATGTAGTTCGTGCCGAAGTTCTCCACCGAGTATTCACGGGTGAACGGCTCGTCGGTGGTTTCCACGCTGACTGCCCACCAAGCGCGGGCACGCTTGGGGTGGTCGGCGAAGATGGAGAAGAAGATGTCCGTGTCGAGTCGCTTGGTTTCCGAGTCGGAGGTCAGGTACACGATGTTGTCCGCAAAATACGGGATGCGGAAATCACTGTGCAGCTTGTCGAGCGCGGGTAGGAAGTCGTTGGGCCGCATGTGACGGCGTTGCGCACGTTCGAGCTTGGTGCCCTCATTCCACGTGTACATGACGAACAGAATCGCGGCGGTCAGCAACATGGTGAACCAACCACCATGCAGGAATTTGGCCATAGACGCGATGAAGAACATAGCCTGAATCGCCAAGAACAGCACGGTGAACACGATGGCACCGACCCGCTTGCCGGAATGCCAGATGTGCACGCCGAGCAGCACGGTGGTGGTGATCATCGTAATGGTCAGCGCCAGGCCGTACGCGGCGGAGATATGCTCGGAATCCTTGAAGATGGCGAGCACGGCGAGCGTGGCCACGCACAACACGCCGTTGACCACCGGAATGTACAGCTGGCCGCGCGTGCGGGCCGGGTAACGCACCTGCAGATGGGGCATCCAGTTGAGGCGGGTGGCCTCGGAGACCATGGTGAACGCGCCCGTGATCAGGGCCTGGGAGGCGATCACGCCGGCCGTGACGGACAGGATCACGGCCAGGTACCGCACGTTCGGGGTCATCATCTGGAAGAACGGGTTGAGCGACTTCATCGCGGTGTATTGCTGGTTATCGCTATTGGCCAGCATCCACGCGCCTTGGCCGAAGTAGTTGAGCACCAGCGCAACCTTGATGAATGGCCAGGTGAAGTAGATGTTGCCGCGCCCCACGTGGCCCATGTCGGAGTACAGCGCCTCGGCACCGGTGGTCGAGAGGAACACAGTGCCCATAAGGGCGATGCCGGCAGCATTGTCCGGGCTGAACAGGAATTTGATGCCGTACACCGGGTTCAGGGCCGCGAACACAGACCAGTCGTTAGAGAGATTCGTGACGCCCACGATGGCGAGGAAGCTGAACCAGACCAGCACCATCGAGCCGAATACTTTGCCGATGCGTTCGGTGCCGCGCGACTGCACGGAGAAGAGAATCACGATGATCACGACGGTAATCATCAGGGTCAGGCTTGGGTTTTCGTCGAACAACCCTTCCAATGGCGGCAGGGTCTGCAAGCCTTCGACTGCGGAACTGATGGAAACCGCCGGAGTAAGTACCGAATCCGCGAGGAATGCCGCGCCGCCGAGCATGGCGGGAATCGCGAGCCATGCGCCGTACTTGCGAATCAACGAGTACAGTGCGAAGATGCCGCCTTCGCCATTGTTGTCGATGCGCATGGCGATGAGCACATATTTGACGGTAGTGATTAGTGTAATCGACCAGAAGACCAGCGACAGCATGCCGAGCACGGCCTCTCGGTTTACGCTGCCAAGCCCTCCCTGACCGGCAAGGAAGGTCTGCGCGGTGTAGAGGGGCGAGGTGCCGATGTCGCCGTACACCACGCCGAGCGCCACGATCGCCATGCCCCAGGTAACCTTGTCTGGACTGGATTGCAAGCGGGCCCACCATCGGCCGAGGCCGCCTTTCGACCATGCGCTGGCGATTTTCTCGGCTTCCTTGGTTTCGGCTTCCCTCTGCTTGGCGAGTGCCGCGCGCTCCTCCTTGGTGAGAGTGCGGCGGGACACCTTGGGAGCGTTGGTAAAGGTGTCGGCCCTCAGCAGTGCTTCTTCTTCCTGTCGGGCCTTGGCTTTGGCGGCGCCAGCCTGGGCTTTCTGGGCCTTTGAGGCTTCTTGGGCGCGTGCGGTCCTTTGGTTCGACTCAGCCATACGTTCAGTCCTCCATTGAGGTGGAGATCATCCCCCTCGCTTATGTCAGGTACATCATGGTAGACCTCGTTCACAATTCTGACAAATTTTACAAGTCAACACATCGTCTCTACACGCTCCGCGACGGCCGCACACCCGGCCCTCACAGTCCGTATACGGCGCGGGCGGTATCGCGGGTGCCGCGCGCCACATCCGCGATGGACAGGTCGAGCGTATCGGCCATGGCCCGCAAGGTGTAGGGGATCATATACGGCGCGTTGGTGCGCCCGCGGTAGGGCATGGGCGTCAGGTACGGCGCGTCGGTTTCGACCATCGCATGGTCCAGACCCACGATTCGCAGCGATTCGCGGATGCCGTCGTTGCCCTTGTAGCTCACGGTGCCGGAGAAGCTCAGATACCAGCCATGTTCGCGCGCGATCTCGGCCATCTCACGGTCGCCGGAATACGAGTGGAATACGGTGCGTTCGGGCGCGCCGTCGGCCAGCAGGGTTTCGATGACCTCGCGATGGGAGTCGCGGTCGTGAATCTGCATGGGCAGGCCCAGTTCCTTGGCCAGGGCGATATGCGCGCGGAAGGCCTCACGCTGCAGTTCCTTGGCACCTTCGCCGGTGCGGAAGAGGTCCATGCCGGTCTCGCCGATAGCCACCACTTGCTCGGGGTATGTGGTGGCGAGGCGATGTACTTCGGCGAGCGCGTCCTCGAAAGACGTGTCATGGTAAGGCTTGTATTTGAGGGGTAGACCATCCGGCCCCGGCACACCGCGATGCCCGTGGAGCACGGACTCATTGGGGTGTATTGCGAGCGCCGCGTGCACGTTACCTGGATGATCGAGGGCCATCTGGACGGCGGTCATCAGGTGCGGCAGCTCGCAACCGCAGTCGATGATACCCCCAATGCCGACAGATTGCGCCTGCGCCAGCAATTGGTCGACGTCGTACACCGGGACTTCGGGCTGTCCCTTCTCCTGCGCCTCATGGCTCATAGCGCGCGCGAAAGGGATTACGGAGGCCACGTGAGTGTGGTTGTCGATGGTCTGGGCGTCGTCCGGCAATGCTTCAGGTGCCGGGGCCCAGCTACGGTCGCGATGGTGGTGCTTGCTCATGGTTTCTCAGTGTAGGCTACCGCCAGCAGGCGAACACGGCGAGCGCAAAAAACACGATGGTGACGATGGGATTGGTGATGAGACTGAGCGCCTGACGCGTGGTGCCGTGGGTCATGCTTTCTGTTGGAGTGATGTTGAGGATGCCGCCGCAGTCATCGTCTTTTCGCGATTGCGGCGGCAATGTCATCTACACACTCGCCGTAAGCGATGTGCGCGGTGATAGATGCTCGCGGAAGAACGCCATCATTGCGTCATTGAGTTCTCCGCTGCCGGAATCCCACGTCATCAAGGGATAGTCATGAGGAATACGCTTGCCGTTGACAGACCGCAGATCATGCAGTTCATGATCGCAGTTCATCGATCGCAGTAGCATCGTTGCGTACAGCGCATCGTTTTCCAGAAAATCATCGGTACTGGTGGAAAGCCATACCGGCGGATATGCGATTGCTCGCATCAACGATTCAGTACGCTCATATGGTGTTCCCTCCAATCGTGATATCAATGTTCGGAACGCTGGCCGCAGCTTCTCGAACAGCTCGCCGGAATCCGGGTAGAACGCATCGAACAGATGGTCATACACCAGCATGCCGGAGGTGAAACCGACTGATTGGAACCGCACATGATTACTATCAATCCCCAGAAGAGAGGACAGCTCCTCATTGGTCTCACACGCCAACAGGAACGTTCCCAGCAATGCGCCAGCAGAATCGCTGACCAGGAACAGTTGCTCAGCCGACAGCTGCCACCCATCACCATTGCTTACTAGCCATCGCAAGGCCGTCGACACATCAGTCAACATATCGAGGAAATCGCCCCCGGGTGCCAACGTATAGTTGGGGCACACCACGGCAAATCCTCGGCTGGCAAGCTGAGCGGCATACGCATTCTGAATTTCCTTGAATGAATAGAAGAACGCGCCACCGTGAATGTTGAAAATAACCGGAATATCACCGTCGCCGCGCAAGTATGCGTCCTTCGGCAGGAAAATATCCAACTTATGAGCACGCCCGCCATCGGCCATATAGTCGATATCCGGAAATTTCATCACGGTATCAGGCAACGCACTGCGGAAGTCCAGTCGGCGTACGTCACTGAACGCGTAGCTTGCCCGATGCTGCCGCACATAATCGATAAAGACTCGATACTCATCATCATCGGGTATGTCTGCGGTATCGGGAAGATCCTCGTCAAGGTAGGTCCATGTTCGGGCCAACCGTTCCTGTAGCGGCGTCAAAACACAAGTTCCATTCGTAGCGTAAATATCATTCAACGTGAAAGGAATTCCGTTGACAGAGAACGTCATTGCATCGTCGTCTTGATAACGCATCATTCCCCACCTCACTTCAGCTCAGCCTTCATATCCTCAAGCTCCACACCGTTGGTTTCCGGCAGGAACTTGACGACAAAGAAGAAGCCCAGCAATGCCATCAGCGTGTAGAAGCCGTACGTCCATCCAAGACCGATACCATCACGCATAGGAGGATAAATCGTAGTGATAAGGAAGTTGAACATCCAGTTCGCGGCAGTCGCCACGGCCTCCCCCTTGGCACGGATACGATTCGGGAAAATTTCGCTGATGATGACCCAGACGGTGACGTTCGTAGTGGCACAGCAAACCAGGAAGAACGCGTAGGTGCATACGATGGAAATCCACGTCCACGTAATCGACAGGCTCAGAGTACCGTCAGCACTCAACTGTCCTTGGCCGAAGCCAATGGCCGTGATGCCCAGGAATACCGTCATCAGCAAAGTTCCGTATTTCATAAGATTACGGCGACCGACTCGATCGATAAGCACCATACCTACCACCGTGGCAACGGCGGCGAGCGTCGCACGTACAACAGCGATGGTCAGCGACGCCTGCTCGCTGAAGCCCAGCATGTTCCAAAGGCTGGAATCGTACAGCATGATGATATTCTGCCCGTTGGCCTGAGCCAGCAGAACGAAGATGATGGAAATCCAGACCACGCCCTTGAGACCGAACGTCTTACCGCGCAGTTCCCTGAAGGAAACCTTCTTCTCGTTCTCCTCGCTCTGGAACGACTTCTGGATTTTGGCGATGGTCACATCGGCATTGTTGTCACCGATGACGTCAATCAGAATGGTCTTGGCCTTTGCAATCTCGCCCTTCATAACCAGATAACGAGGAGTCTCTGGCAAAGCGAAGCATAGGAAGAACATGATAACGCCAGGCAGGGCTGTTGTCACTAGCATCCAACGCCATGCGTCTATCCCCATCCAGAATGGCATTTCAGCGCCACCGGATGCCACGACATAGATATCGTTGACGACCAGCGATGCGATGATGCCCAATGCGATGGCCATCTGCTGGAAGCTGGTGAAGAAGCCACGTCTTGCTGCTGGAGAAATCTCCGAAATGTAAGCGGGGCCGATTGCCGAGGTGAATCCGACACCAAGGCCTCCGACGATACGGAAGATGATAAATATGGTGAAATTCGTCGTCAGACCTGTCACCAAAGAAGCTGCCACAAACAATATGGCGGCAAGTTCCAGTACACGAATTCGTCCCATACGATCGGCGACCACACCGGCGAACCATGCGCCGAACACACATCCCAGCAATGCGCTGGAGACCGAGAATCCGCTCATGGTACTGCTGAGTGCAAAACCGGAATCCGGACTGGCGATTGCGGTCACGGCGCCGTTGATGACCGACGTATCGTATCCGAACAGGAAGCCACCCACGGCTCCGATCGTACAGACGGCAATTAACTTGCCTTTAAGCTTGCCATCGATTTGAGACTGAGTCTGTTGGCTCATGATATTCTCCTTTGCCCGATGATGGACCTCGTCGCCCACCAGTAAGCCCCTATCGTATTGAGCGAGCATTTGCCGGTCATTGGCAACAGGGCTATGGGCGTGATACAAATGAATGATTTTGTGACCGATGGTTCAAGGCGTCGTTGTCGTACTCGGAGGAAGCCTGATAACAATAAAAGCGGAGTCGAACTGACGCAGTGCAGTCGCCCATACCGCTTAATCACACCAACGGAGATGCCTATGAGTTTTGCAAGCATAATCCATCAGCATACGGTGATATCCGTGGACATCGGCGGCACCAAAATCGCCGCTGGTCTCATGTGCGTAGACCTCGACGAACAAGGAAGACCGCGGGACATGCCAGCGTTGATTCGACGGTACGTCATACCGACGAAAGCACGTCTCGGCGGCACCTCCGTATTGCAACGCGTCGTTCAAGCCATTCGCCAGTGTCTGGACGATGGTGAGATTCCTTTCCCGCTATTGGGGATCGGTGTAGCGAGCGCAGGAGTCATTGACGGCAACGGTTCGGTGGTATCAGCCACTTCGTTGATTCCCGGTTGGGCCGGTATTCAACTGCAAGCCGAATTATCGGCAACGTTCAACGTGCCTGCCATCGTCATCGGAGATGTTCAGGCACACGCCCTTGGTGAAGCTCACTGGGGATGCGGACGACAATACCAATCACTACTGGTCGCCGCCATCGGCACCGGTATCGGAGGCGCGATAATCATCGACGGGAAACTGGTACGCGGCGTCCACGGAGCCTGTGGCCATATCGGCCATCTGCCGCATCCCGACGCCATTGGTATATCCTGCTCATGTGGATGTAAGGGCCATGTGGAGTCAATCGCCTCAGGTACCGGCATTGCCGATAATTATCGACGGGCTCTGCAACAGAACGGACACAATACTCTCCCCACCGACATCAATGGACGCACTATCGCCGAACTGGCCAGTCAAGGTAGTACGGAAGCCGTAACCAGTATCACTCTGGCCGGCACGAGTCTCGGCGATGTTCTTGGCGGACTAATCAATGCCCTTGATCCCGATGCCGTGATCCTTTCCGGCTCCGTAGTCCATTCTGGAGAACTATGGATGAAATCTGTGAAACAAGGCATCCAAAGACAGACCTTGGGCATTCTTTCCCGAACACCGGTTTTGACAGGAACACTCGGCGGCAGAGCCCCTCTCATCGGAGCAACATCAGCTCTGTGCGCCGACCTCAGATCAAATAAGGAGCAGAAATATGAATACTAACGATACTTATTCGAAACGTCTTATTGATTCGCTCCACGGCAAACTGATAGTCAGCTGTCAAGCATATCCCGGCGAGCCAATGCGGCATCCCGAAACCATGGCCCAAGTCGCTCAATCAGTAGAACTCGGCGGCGCTGCCGCCATTCGATGCCAAGGTCTTGCCGATATCAGCGCCATCAAAGGCCAAGTAAAAGTTCCAGTCATCGGCATATGGAAGGAAGGCGATAACGGCGTATACATCACGCCAACGTTACGCCACGCCAGAGCCTGCATCATGGCGGGAGCCGACATTGTGGCACTCGATGCTACAGATCGGCCCCGGCCAGACGGTCTAACTCTGCAGCAGACCGCGCGGCAACTCAAAAGCGAGGGCGCAATACTGATGGCCGACTGCGGCTGCATCGAAGACTCCGATGCAGCCGTGGATGCAGGATTCGACATCATCTCCACCACGCTGGCTGGATACACCGATTCCCGCGCCAAAACAGAAGGACCGGATTACGAGCTCCTCGCTCAAATGCTGGAGCGGCACCCCCACGTACCGGTGATATGCGAGGGTAGGATACATACTCCGTCCGATGCGGCCAAAGCCATAGAAATGGGTGCCTGGGCAGCCGTAGTCGGTACCGCCATCACCCACCCCATGACGATAACGTCATGGTTCGCCGATGCAGTAAGGTCCTGATGGCGCACAAACCAACAGCGACCTAGGTAGGAGGCGATATGCAGTACGTTAAGGGCACCAATCAGGAGCTATTGACCACATCACCGCAGTTCCCTGCCCTGGTCATCGCACATCAGGGATTCGACAAAGCCAGGTTGCATTGGCATGAAGGCTTCGAGGTGGTATACGTCCGACGCTGTCGGGCCACAGTGATGAAAGGCACCCAACGTTCGATGCATCATGCCGGTGATGTAGTACTGATTCCTCCACGCTGCCTGCATAGCATCGAACTTATTCAGGATCTTCGGCAACCATCAGCTGTACCGCAGGCGCTTTCCGTAACGATCTCGCCCACGGAGTTGCTACCGTCATATCCGTATATTACCCAAATCCAACAACAGCTGGATTACGACTACATTGGCGAAAAAGATCATCAACAATTGCTGAAATGCTGCGAACAAATGTTTGCGGCACTGATCAGCGGCAAGCAGACACGGTTCCTTGAAGCGAATTCCTGGTTCTACACCATGCTTACCAATGTTTTTGACTACGCCAAACCATTGGCTGCAGCGAACCAAGAAGACACCGAGGATGAAACCATACTCCAGGATGGACGAGTCATTAGACGAATACGCCACTACGTGCAACGTCATTATCGCGAGCCCCTATCCACCGCACAGGTGTCGCAGAAATTCGGATATTCACGAGAGCATTTTTCAAGGATATTCAGCAAATATTCTGGAGTGACATTTAAAGACTACGTAACGCGTGTACGTCTGCTGGCGGCCTGCGATTTGCTCACCAACACGGATATGCCAATCAATCAAATCGTCCGGGAATCCGGATTCCCCAGTTCTCAAACCATGCGAGGATCGTTTGACCGCGAATTCGCATGCACGCCCAGCGAATATCGCTCTCGTTCGATGGAAGAATAATCGAGAATCATCTCCATTCTTACGAAGCGCGATATGGACGATACTGCAGTAGGAGTCCAATATGTCGCAGTCCCTCAAAAACGAACAAATCCGGTAGTGCCTGAGAATCTTGGCATTACTACAACCATGGCACGAAATTACTAATCCTCGCTCATTCCCGTCGAGAGGATGCTTTTCAACGATTCCGACGTCTGTATCTTCAGCGGGCGCTTCCCGGACTGAACGACGAGACCCGCATCCAGTATCTCCCCCACGTATGTTCTCGCACTTTGCTTGGATAGTCCGATTTGGCGGGCGGCGTCGTCCAGCGACATGGACTCGATCGAATCGAACATCTCCTCCTGGATTACGCCGTATAGTATCGAGGCCGCTTTCGCAGACAGACCGTGCTTCTGCCTAAGCCGTTCGCAAATCGTCTCGCCCTTGTCAAGCTGGTCAACCATGATTTCGAGCTCGCCAATCAGCTCGTCCTGGGCTTCACGGATGAACCCGAGGAGGGTGTTCACGAAAAGCGTGAGCTCTCCGCAGTTCAGCTTAGCCTCCGCTTCCACGAACGCCTTGTAGTAGGCGTTTTTGTTCTCCGCAATGGTGCGCGACAAAGACAGTACCGTAGGCATGGTCAGATCATGATTCAGGTAAAGGGCCAGGAGATACCGCCCTGTCCTGCCGTTGCCGTCGTAGAACGGGTGAATGTACTCGAATAGGAAATGCGACATGATAGCCGCCTGCAGGCGAGGAATCTCGTCGGAGGTTGCGAGATGAATCATATCCGCGAGAAGCGCACTGATATTGCCTTCTCCACTGACGCCGTTATGAATTGCAAGACCGTGCGGCCACTTCAGCTCCATCGCTTATTCTGGTGGAAATTCGCGGAATCATATACACCTATCACATCACTGATAGTTTTCAATAAAGCAGCATTAGCCGCACCGCCTCCACACAACGGCGAGTCCCCGTCCTCTGCTCCTCGAGCCAGTCGCGATGCCACATGCGCAACGCCTCTCGACTGGGATAACCCAACTCGCGGATCACATCCGCAACGCAGCACTCGTACCGCACATACAACTCAACCGCACACCGACGCTGCTCCTTGCTGTACTTCGCCATGGCCGCCCCCTCGAATCACAGTCCAAGAAAACGGCACCACCCCCAAATGATAAGTATTGCTTGTCATGGAACGCCTCCCCAGATTGCGTTCTACACTGGCCAACTTCCACTTGGCCAACCTCTGCCTGGCCAAGCCATACGGGCCAAGCCTTCGAGCGATTACATGCCGCCAATCTCGTCCGCCTGAACTTGCCGTTTCTTGTCACGAGCGCAACATTCCCGGGAAAGTAGCGCAATCAGCAAGCGAGATGGCCGCCATCCTGCCGCCTTTTCTGCCTCATCAGCCCATTTTCTGCCTCATTCTGATAAAATATGATGCAGAAAAGTTCGTATGATGCAGAAAATGAGGCGGTATGAGATCATTCGACTACATCGAATCAGGTAAGACGTTGCTCACCCCGCACACCACGAGTTTGCTTGCCGCGATTCACGAGGCAAAAGGGCGCCAAAGCATACAGACAACGATCAGACCGGATATATTGGAGACGCTGGTTGCCGTCGCGCGCATCCAAAGCACAGATGCCTCAAACCGCATCGAAGGTATTTCTACCAGCGATAGCAGGCTCAACGATCTCGTCTCGGAGAAAGTCACACCGCGCAATCGCAATGAAGAAGAGATTGCCGGCTACCGTGACGTGCTATCGGCTATTCACGAAAGCCACGACTATATTCCGATTACCCCGAACGTCATTCTTCAACTGCACCGCGACCTCTTCCGGCACACACCACTGACCTTTGCGGGGCATTTCAAGGACAGTGACAACGTCATCATCGAACGAGATGCACACGGGACCAGCACCGTACGATTCGCCCCACCGTCCGCACTTGTCACACCGGAACTGATCGAACGCGCGTGTTCCGCCTACACGCAAGCAATCCGAGATGGACATACCGATCCATTGCTTGCCATCGCCATGTTCATTCTCGATTTCACCTGCGTACATCCGTTCAATGACGGCAACGGCCGCATGAGTCGGCTACTCACGCTCCTGATGTTGTACCGCAATGGCTATATGGTCGGCAAATACATCAGTATCGAACACCTTATCGAGCAAAGTAAAAGCACTTATTATGAGGCGCTGGCCGCAAGCACCCAAGGATGGGACGACAACGCCAATGATTATGCGCCATTCACGAACTACCTGCTTGGCATCATACTGTCCGCGTGCAAGGAATTCGACGAACGCATCAATCTCACGGCAGGCGGCAGAGCGCAGGGAGCACCGCGAGTAGCCACCAAGGGAATGCGGATTGAAGCACTGCTTGATCAATCCCTAGTTCCACTCTCCAAGGCCGATATTCTCGCTCGCATGCCCGATACCAGCACCACCACCATTGAGCGCACGCTGAAATCACTGTTGGACTCCGGTACGATCATCAAAATCGGTGCCGGTCGCAGCACCCGCTATGTGAAACGCCGCTAAACGCATCCTTGTGCGCAACATCTCGTCACTCTTCCGGCGCCCCGCTGGCCACGCGAATCATCGCGTACTGCGACTCGTAGAGGCGGTAGTACGCGCCCTTGGCGGCGAGCAGCTGCGCGTGCGAGCCGTGCTCGACGATCTGGCCGTGATCGATGTAGAAGATCTCATCCGCGTTCTCGATCGTCGACAGGCGGTGCGCGATGATGAAGCTCGTGCGCCCCTTGAGCAGATGCCGCAAGCCGGCCTGCAACGCCTCCTCGGTGCGGGTGTCGATGTTGCTCGTCGCCTCGTCCAGGATCAGGATACGCGGGTCGGCGAGCAGCACGCGCGCGAAGGCGATGAGCTGGCGCTGGCCGGCCGACAGGGTCGATCCGCGCTCCTCCACCACCGTGTCGTACCCGTCGGGCAGTTCCATGATGGACTCGTGCGCGTGCACGGCCTTCGCCGCCGCCTCGATTTCCTCGTCGGTGGCGTCGAGCTTGCCGTAGCGTATGTTCTCGCGCACGTTGCCGGAGAAGATGAAGGTGTCCTGCAGCATCACGCCCATCTGCCGGCGCAGCGATGCGAGCGTCACGTCGCGCACGTCGTGGCCGTCGATCGTCACCGAGCCCTCGGACACGTCGTAGAAGCGCGACAGCAGGTTGATGATCGTCGTCTTGCCGGCGCCCGTCGGGCCGACCAGCGCGATCGTGCGCCCCGGTTCGACGTGGAAGTCCACGAGGTTGAGGATGTTGCGGCCGTCCTTCTCGTAGCGGAACACCACGTCGTTGAAGTCGACGCGCCCGCGGATCTGCGGCAGGTCCGCCGCGTCGGGCTTGTTGCGGATCTCCGGTGTGACGTCGAGCGTCTCGAAGATGCGCTCGAGGTACGCCGAGCAGGTGATGAGCTGGTTGTAGAAGTTGCCGATGTTGATCACCGGATTCCAGAAGTTGTTCGCGTAGCCGACAAACGCGATGAGCACGCCGGTGGTCACGTTCACGCCCCCGAAGCCCATCACGCCGACGAAGTAGATGAACGAGATGGTCATCACGGAGATGGTCTGCACGCCCGGCCACATGAGGAACTGGATGTGCACGGCGTGCATCCACGCGGAACGCACCTCGCCCTGCTGCTCCTGGAAGGTCCTGAACTGGGCCTGCTCCTGCGCGAAGGTCTGCGTGGTCTTCACGCCGGCGATCGACTCGTGGATGTAGGCGTTCAGGTTGCTCTGCTTGTTGGAGAGCTTCTGGAAGGCGCGCCGCTGGAAGATCTGCAGCACGCGCACCCAGATGATGAGCACCGGGAACAGGATCAGGCTCCACAGGGCCAGCTGCCAGTCGATCACGAACATCACGATCAGCGTGATCACGAAGGTGAACACGTCGGAGATCACGTTGATCAGACCGGAGCTCAGCGTGTCCGAAAGCGTGTTCACATAGTTGACCACGCGGATCAGGATCTTGCCGTGCGGGCGCGAATCGAAGTAGCTGAAGGGCAGCGTCTGGATATGCGTGAAGATATCGCGGCGCATGTCCTTGAGCATGAGCTGGCCGACGCGCGTGATCGCCACCGTGCGGTAGCGCAGCCCGAACTCGTACAGCACGATCAGCGCGGCGAGGATCACAGCGAGGATGCCGAGCTTGCCGAGGTCCTTGTTCGGGATCGCCTCGTCGATCATGATCTTGGTCAGGTACGGCACGGCGACGACGATGCAGCTCATCGAGATGACGACGACGAGAATGCGCGCCACCTGTGCCATATACGGTTTGAGATATTTGCCGACGCGAGCGATGTCGTGGAGGTTGATGGACTCCTCCAGCTCCTCATCCTCGCGGAATGTATTGCGTTGTGCCATAAGTCCTCTTCTAAAACCCCTGTGCAGCGCCGGACTGGAGTCCGAGCTGCTTGTGGTAGATGTCCCAGTAGCGGCCGTGTGCGGCCACGAGTTCGGCGTGGGTGCCGCGTTCGACGATACGTCCGTGCTCGAGCACCAGAATCAGGTCGGCATCCTTGACCGACGAGATGCGATGGGCGATGGTGACGATGGTCTTGCCGCCGTCCATCTCCTTGAGGTGCTTCTGGATCTCCGCCTCGGTCTCCATATCGACGGCCGAGGTCGTATCGTCCATAATCAGGATCGACGGATTGTCCGCGAGCGCGCGGGCCAGCGACAGGCGCTGCTTCTGCCCGCCGGACAGGCCCACGCCGCGTTCGCCCACGACGGTGTCATAACCCTGTGGCATCGACCTGATGAAATTGTCCGCGCCGGCGATCTGGGCCATTTTCTGGATATATCGGTCGTCGCTATCACCGCTGGCACCAAAACCGATGTTGCCGCCGATGGTGTCGGAGAACAGGAAGGTATCCTGCGCCACGATGCACACCTGCGAGCGCAAGGTGGCCAGCGGCCAGTCGCGTGCGTCGATGCCGTCGATGAGCACATGGCCAACGGTCGGGTCGTAGAAGCGGGAGATGAGGCTGACGAGCGTGGACTTGCCCGCGCCGGTTTCGCCGAGGATGCCGAGCTTGGAGCCGGCGGGCACGGTGAAGTCGAGGTCCTTGAGGATCGGGGTCTCCGGGTCGTCCGGGAAGGCGAAGCTGACGTGGTCGAAGCGGATGTCGCCCTTGATGTGCAGCGGGCAGGACTTGCGTTCGGTGGACTGCTGGGCACCGGATGTTCCGGAAGCCACGGACGCTCCGGTAGCCCCGGTAGCCTCATCATCGTGCTTGACTTGCTCGACGATCGTGACCGCCTGCTTGACGGCTTCGACCGCGTCGGGCTTCTCCACGATGCGCGGCTGTTCGGTGAGCAGCTTGCGGATTTTGATGCAGCTGGCGTTGAATCGCTGCCAGTCGTTGATCAGCCAGCCGGACTGGCGCACCGGGCCGTCGATCATCCACAGGAAGGAGTTGAAACTCACCAGATTGCCGAGGGTCATGTAGCCCTTGATGACCAGAAAGCCGCCGAGGCCGAGCGTGATGAGCTGCAGCGAGAAGCCGAGGCCGTCCAGCCAGGGCATGTACCTGCGCGAGTTGTAGGCCAGGGCCATGTTGCGCTGCATGTAGTCGTCGTTGTGCTCGTCGAACTTTTCGGTCTCGTACGGTTCGCGCACGAATGCCTTGACCACACGGTTGCCCTCGATGTTCTCTTCGACCATGGAGTTGAGGGAGGCCAGCGAGTTGCGGATGGCGAAGAACAGCGGGTGGGCGTGCGTGGACAGGCCGCGCGTGAGCACAAAAATGAACGGCGTGACGCAGGCCAGGACGAGCGCGAGTCGCCAATCGATGGCGAACATCACGCACATGGCGCCCACGAACATGACCACGCAGTCGGCGATCTGATAGCTCACCCAACTCAGGCAGTGGCGGATCGCGTCAGTGTCGGAGGTCAGGCGGCTCATGATGTCGCCGGTGCGTGTGTGGTTGAAGTACGTGAAGTCGAGCTCGTGCAGCTTCTCGTATTCGTCGGAGACGAGGCGGTAGACCGAGTTCTGGCCGAAACGCTCCATCCACATCTGGTAGCCGTATCGCGCGCCCACGCGGATGATGGTCATGAGGATCATCAGTCCACACAGACGTGGCAGTTCGTCGGCATGTCCGCCGACGATGACGCGGTCCACGATGATACCGGACAGAATCGGAATGGTCAGGGCCATCGTGTTATTGGCGATGAACAGTAGGAGCGCGCCTGCCACGCGGGGCAGGTCTGGTTTGCAGTATGGCAGCACCCATTTGAGGTTGCTTGCGCTGGTATTGATTCCCGGATCGACGTACATGTGAGGGGATCACCGTTTCTTGGGGATTGTTTGCTTATGGTATGGTGCGGCATGCTCCTGCGCCGCACGCGGCAATCGCTGCCGCCACGATTCACGATCAGCCATGCTTCGCACTGCGCCTGTCATTGGCCGCACGGCCGGAGCTCTCCTTCATCGGTCGAAGCACGTTCGACTTTCGCAAACGCGTACTAGTCTAGACGGCCTGCGTCCAATCGCAACAGCCCACAACTCTGCGTGTTCCCCGCCTTAGCAACGCGGCACGGCCCGCTAAGCGCAACATTCCCCGGAATGTGTCGCGCGAAACGTTGCGCATGCGGCAATGCACGCTCGAGACCTGTTGCATACCAGTCGACCAAATTATAGAATCATAATTAAGTAAATTACGATTCTATAATTTGCGCGTGTGCGCCAGGGCAGACAGCAAAGCAAGGAGACAAGGGCCATGTTCGTCGGGCGAGATAAGGAGCTTTCGGCACTGGAACGCCGCTGGAGCTCACAGCAGTTCGAGTGCGTCGTGGTCTACGGCCGTCGCCGCGTGGGCAAGACCACACTCATCAACCGCTTCCTCGAAGATCGCCCCACGATTTTCTTTTCGGCAATCGAATCCAGCGCTTCCAAGAATCTCGAATCGTTAAGCCGCAGCATTGCTCTGTATGAAAAGGGCTCAGAGGCGTTCGAGACAGCGCCCGTATACCGCAGCTTTGAATCCGCACTGGAAGCGGTGTTCGCGCTGGCCGCAAAGCAACGCATCGCCTTCGTCATCGACGAGTACCCATATCTGGCTAAAGCAGACCGGACCATCAATTCGGTCCTGCAGCATGCCATCGACCGCCATAAGGATGACAGTCAGCTCATGATGGTGTTATGCGGCTCTTCCATGTCGTTCATGGAGCGCCAGGTGCTTGGGTATGAGAGCCCCCTGTACGGCAGACGCACCGCTCAAATCAAAGTGGAGCCATTCGGCTACGCCGATGTCCGCAAGTTCTTGCCAAGATACAGCAACGAGGACGCCGCCATTGCTTACGGACTTACCGACGGTATCCCGCAGTATCTTCGGCAACTGGACGACGGCATCAGCATCCGAGACAACATCCGTTGGAACATCCTCGACCCAAGCTGCTATCTGTTTGAGGAGCCAGACAACTTGCTGAAGCAGGAGCTGCGCAGTCCGGCCGAGTACAACGCCGTAATCCAGGCCATTGCCTCCGGGGCATCTCGGTCGAACACCATCGCCACCGCATGCCATATGGAATCGTCCTCATGCGCCACCTATTTGCGCAATCTCATCGATCTGGGAATCGTTCGCAAGGAGACACCTTTCGGCGAGGACGCTCCTCGCAAGACGATCTACCGTATCGAGGACTCGTTCTTCCGATTCTGGTACCGATATGTGCCGAACAACATGTCCCTCATTCAATCCGGTCATGCCGATCTCGCCGCCGACCGTGTTATGCGCACTATCTCCGACTTTATGGGGCAGGTGTTCGAAGACATCTGCGTTCAGTGGATATGGTCCCATAACGGTACCGAGGCATTGCCTTTCCTCATGCTTGATGCCGGACGTTGGTGGGGCGCCAATCCGACCACCCGTAGTCAGGAGGAAATTGACATCGTGGCTTCAGGAGAAAAACCGAAAACTCTCCTATTCTGCGAATGCAAATGGCGCAGCGTGCCATCCGGTCTGCAGCAGTTGGAAGTGCTGCGCAATCGCGCCAGACTGCTGCACCCCGAAACCAGCCATTACATGCTGTTCTCCAAATCAGGCTTCGACGAGCATGTCGCCGCCCGCGCGGCGCAAGACGGTACAGTGACGCTTGTCGATTTTGCGGATATGGATTAGTCGGTTCACTCCATTGCGGACGGTAAGGGTGAAGTAACAGGCTGGGTCAATGGACCGAACCGCTAGACCGGGCAACAGACCCAATCCGCGGCACATTCCCGGGAAAGTGGTGCGCGTTACATCACGCTCAAACAACCCAGCATATATATGGGCAGGTATTCGGTTCGGCCAACAGTCTCCACGTTGCCATCATGGAACACGTAGGCATGGGCAAACCGATAATTGTCGGTATCCAGTAGGTTGTTCATGGCCCGATGCCGCGTATAGTCCTTGCCCGATTTGATTTCAACCAGTGAAATATCATCCAGACCTTGCTGCACTACAAAATCAACTTCACCAATACGGTTCTGGTTGAAGTAATGCAGTTCCAATCCCTGTGCAAACAGTTCCTGAGCCGCTGCATTCTCGAAAATCGACCCGTAATTCATACTGGATCGGTGATTCACAATCTCTAAGTCCACACTGCGCATCAAACGGGAGGTCAGCAAACCGACATCGTTCATGTACAGTTTAAACGTGTTCTCGTCGGCATGCTCCGTCAGCGGGTATTCAGGGTCCTGCACGCGCGAAGTAGGCAAGGCGATACCTGCGTTCGCCAACCAATCGAACGCCGTCTGCATATGAGCGAACCTGATATTCTTGCCCAACTTGGAGAACTTGAATCGTTTGTTTTCCGCATTGAGCTGACTTGGAATCGCCTCGTAAATGCTCTTGATATGGCGACGTTCCACCAAATCGGAGACATATTTGGTGATGTCGTATTCATAGGTATCGAATATGGCCTGCTGAGTATTGCGGACTTTGACAATATCGGCAAAATCCACGAATGACTGCACTGCGTCAGGCATGCCACCAATCAGCAGATACTTGTACCACAGGTCGGTGAGCCGTTCATGTAGATAATCGGGAACCTCCCGTCGATCCACATAACATTCACGCAGCGTATCGAGAGCGGACTGAGGCAGCCGGCATGCAGCGCAGAACTCATAGAAATTGAGCGGATACATACGCATCGTCTGCAGGAATCCCACCGGGATCGAACGCACATTGAACACATCAATGCCCAGCAGGGAGCCAGAAACGATGACATCCAATCCTTTGGTGCCAGACAGGAATTTGGTCCACGTGAGCATGTCCTCACACGCTTGTATCTCGTCAAGAAACAGCAGAGTCTTGCCCGGCGTAATTTCCGTGCCGGAAAGTACCGATAACCGCAGTATCAGGTCTTCGGCGTCCTTGGCCTTGCTTACCGTTTCGACCGCCTGAGGCATTTCGATGAAATTCACCTCAGCCACATGCTCATAATGGTCTGCACCGAACTGCTCAATCAGCGTGGTCTTGCCCACCTGCCGGGCACCCGTGACCAGCAAGCCCTGCTTGGTTTTACGGTTCTTCCAATTCAGCAACTGGTCATATGCATGGCGCTTGAGCATATTCCCCTCCTCTTTTGTAGAGAATGACTGAAAACACGCAGGTCATCACACAATCACATACTGATATCATCTTAGCATTCACGTTTTTACATATGCAAAACGCACTTTGAGTCACAAAAAACACAAGAATAGTGAATGGTTCATTCACGTTTTACGTATTGTGCGACGGAATCGGCATCTCCCGCAACACGTGAGATATGCAAAAGTGCCGCACGCTGAATGGTGATCAGCGTACGGCACTGCGCGAAACGCGTGAAATCCGCAGAACGCACGAAACTCACGAAACAGATAAAACGTACAAAAACGCAAGCAAGGCGAAGACAACGAACAGACAGAGACAAACAGCCTACAGGTCAGAACGTCAGCGAACGCACGTAGGAACCAACTTGCGGGCGGACGGGAACCAGCGAGCCGTCAGGATTGTAGTCAAGCGGCGCGAATACCACTTCGCGATGACAGCCATCGCCTCCAGCCCAGCGACCGGCCGGATTGTAGGCGAACCGGTGATACGCGATAATCCATTCGTCGGTGCCGGGAATATTCACGATGTTATGGTGACCGGTGGCATACAGCTTGCGCGCCGGGTCTTGTTCGATCAGCACGCGCGGTTCACTCCAGGGCCCATGCAGCGATTCGGCCATCGCGTACTTGACGCAGTATTCCGGCTCTCGGGCGTCGTTCTCCGACCAGCTGGCGTAGTAGATGCCGTTGCGCTTGTGAATCCAGATGGCTTCACGGAAATCGCCCGGCACCCAGCTGAAAGCGCGCGATTCGTCGAACGACAGACAGTCCTCATTGAGCGGCGCGGCCCAAGCTATGCCGTTGCCCCACAGGAAGTACCGGGTGCCATCATCCTCCACGTATACGCCGGGGTCAATGGTGCGGCAATCGAACGTACCTTCGCGCACGATTGGTTCGGGCTCAGGCACGAACGGCCCGCACGGGGATTCACCCACAGCGGCGCCGATCTGGGAACCGGCCACGAAGTAGAACACGTATTTGCCGTCCGCGCGCTGTACCACGGAAGGCGCCCAAGCACCATCCGAGCCATCCCACCACGGCACATCGCGCAAGTCGAGCGCCGGATATCGCTCCCATGTGGCCAAGTCGTCGGACACATACACACTGAACGCGGTGGTGTCCCAATTATCCACACCGTCATCGGTGCAGTACAGGAAATATCGGCCATCGAAAATGGCAAGATTCGGGTCGGCGCAATACCTGCGCAGCGGATTAGTGGTCAGTACCGCGTTATTCACGCGATGAGGAAGGCCGTCACGAGGCACGGCTCTCGGTTTTGGCGATGTTTGTAACACAGTGCCAACAGTACCCATGGGAAATTCTTATCTGGTGAAGAACATGGCTCCCCACACGCCGCGGAAGGGGATGATATGAGCGTAGTGGGGAGCCGGAATTAATACCGTGATCAGCCAGCCGACTAGTCGATCAGCCGATCAGCCCTTGACCGAACCGGCGACGAGGCCGGAGACGATCCACTTCTGGCAGAAGATGAAGAACACGAACACGGGCAGCAGGGCGAGCACGGTGATGGTCATGAAGCTCGGCCAATCGGTCGAGAACTGGCCCACCGCGTTGTACACCTGCAGCACGATTGTGCGCAGTTCCGAGCTGGAGAGGAACACATTCGCGTTCATGAAGTCGTTCCACGTGCCCATCGTCTGGAACACGACCACGGTCGTCAGGATCGGGCGGATCAGCGGCATCACGATCGACCAGAAGATGCGCAGCGGGCCGGCGCCGTCGATGCGTGCCGCCTCGATCAGCTCGAACGGCAGGCTGCGCATGTACCCGACGATCAGGAAGTAGCAGAACACCGCTCCGCCCAGGTAGATAATCACCAGTCCGGCCAAGGTGTTGACCAGGTGCGCGTTCGCCTCCATGCGGTACAGGGGGATCAGCGTCGTCTGCGCCGGCACGACGAACGCGACCATCAGGATCGCGCCGACCGCGGCGGTGAACGTGGACTTGCGCAGGATCATGCCGTATGCGGCCAGGGCGCCGACGAGCACCTGGATCACGACCGCGAAGAACGTGACGATCAACGTGTTCAGCAGGGAGCGGAACACCGGGACCGTCTCGAACGCGTTGATGTAGTTCTTGATCGTCCATTCCTTCGGCAGGCCGAGCGGGTTGGCGGACATGTCCGGAATCGTCTTGAACGTGTTGATCAGGATGTACCACAGTGGAACCGCGCATACCAGCGCGATCAGGATCATCACCACGCTGGTGACCGCCGAACCGATCCTCTTGCGCGTCGTGAAGTTCATGCCCTTCGGCGCGGCCGTGACGGAAGAAGCCTTGTTGCCCATGATTTACTCGAACCTCCTCGAGATCAGGTTGGAAATGCCCATCTGAAGGAACACCACGACGCCCGTGGCGATGAAGAACAGGACCGCCAGCGCGGAACCGATGCCGTACTGCGACTGGCCGATGCCCTGCTGGATGATCGACTGCGTGACCGTGTACGTCGAATAGCCCGGGCCGCCCTTGGTCATCGTGAACGGCAGGTCGTACACCTTCAGGCCGCCCGACATGAGCAGGAACGTCGAGGTCACGATGCCCGGCATCAGCTGCGGCAGGGTGATATGCGCGAACTGCTGCCACTTGTTCGCACCGTCCACGGTCGCCTGCTCGTACAGGTCCGCGGGGATCGCCTGCAGGAACGCCAAGTAAAGGGTCGCATGCCAGCCGATCTGCGCCCAGATCGCGATGAAGATCACGCAGAACTTCGCCAGAGAGTTGTTCGACAGCCACGGCACCGGTCCCAAACCGAACGCCGCGAGCACGCTGTTGACCACGCCGGTCTTCATCGGGGAGAAGATGTACTTCCACACCATGCCCATGATGGCCAGCGACGGCACCGAGAAGAAGAAGAACACAGAGCGCACGAAATCACGGCCGACGAACTTGCGGTTGAGGATGACCGCCAGCGGAATGGCGATCACGGTCACCCCGACCATCACCACGATCGCGTACAGGATCGTGAAGCCCAGGCCCTGCAGGGTGGACGGATCCGTAAACACCTTCTTGTAATTGTCCAGACCGACCCAGTTCATGTCCATGCTGTAACCGTTGAAGTCGGTGAACGAGAAGTACGCGGTCTGTGCCAACGGCACCAGGAACAGAACCACGAACACCGCCAGGATCGGCAGCAGGAACCAGAACGACGTCACGTCCTCATGCAGGCCACGCGCACGACGACGCCGACGATACAGGTCTTCGTCCAACGGCGGCAGGTTGCCGACCGCCGAGCCTTGCATTGTTGCGCTCATATGCCATCCTCCTTTGACATTGGCTTATGACCGAAATCCGATTGCGGGCATGCGAAGGGCGACCAGCCGCAGCCGACAGGCCGCCCCATTACCATGCGCACGGTTCATGACGAACCGGAGACTGTAGTTATCTATGTGTGATTATGTGCGATCCGTTGCGGGTCACTGCGCGGCCGCGACCTTGGCGTCGATGTTCTTGGCATACTGGTCGGGCGTGATCTGCCCCTGCACCAGCTGCTGGTTCTGCGCCTTGAGTTCGCTCTTGAGAATGTCCGGCTTCGAATAGAAGTTGGTGTGCAGGTAGTACTTGCCGGTCTTGATGTCCTGATCGTAGACCTTCTGGTACTGCGTCATCACCGTAGCGTCGAACCCGTCGACAGTGACAGCGTCGCCGGCGTCGTTATGCTTCTGCAGCGCCCACTTGCTTGACAGGAAGGCGAGGAACTTCTCGGCGGCCTTGAGCTTGTCGCCGTCGAGCTTCGCGTAGATCGCCCACGCCGGGGAGGCGGAGCCCTGCGCGTACTGCGTGTAGTCGTCGCCGAGCTTGGGCATCGGGGCGAAGTCCCAGTTCATGCCGGCCTGTTCGAAGGTGGCAAAGTCCCACGCGCCGTCGACGATCATCGCGACCTGTCCGTTGGTGAACTGCGTCTTCATGTCGTCGCCGCTGATGCCGACCGTGTCACGGGTCACGCCACCCTCATCGTACAGGCGGATGTATTCCTTGACGGCCTCGAGCTCGTCGGTGCCCGGCGTCTGGTTGTCCTGCGTGGACAGCGTGGTCGGATCGACGCCCTTCTTCTCGAGGATGGATCCCTGGAAGGCGTCGATGAAGCGGCTCGGCTCGTCGGCGTTCGGCTCGAGGAACGGCTCGATGCCGGCGTTCTTGAGCTTCTTGCACAGCTTGAGGAAGTCGTCCCAGTTCGCCGGCGGCTCGTCGTAGCCGACCTGCTTGAGCAGATCTTTATTGTAGGCGATGCCGGAGACCCACGAGATGATCGACATGCCGTAGGTCTTGCCGTCGCGGCCGACGAAGTCCTTGTTGGCCTGGGAGATGTTCTTCATGAACGACTCGTCGGTCAGGTCCTTGGCGTAGCCGTTGTCGATGAGGTCGTCGCGATTCTCGGAGGTGATGATGAACACGTCCGGGGCCTGGTTGCCGACGAGGCGGGTCTGCAGCGTGGAGATGTACTCGCTGGTCGGCGGCGCGTAGCTGAAATCGATCTTGATGTCCGGGTTTTCCTTCTCGAACTCGTCGATGTACGGCTTGGACGTCTGCTCGTTGTCCCAGCTCAGGTAGCTGAGCCGGATCTTGCCGGCGTCGGCGTCCGAGCCGCAGGCGGCCAGCGGGACCAGCATCGCTCCCGCGCAGGCCAGAGCGAGCATTCGTTTGCCCCAGATCTTCATTGACATTGCAACTCTCCTTTGTGTCGGTGGCATACGCCATGTTGTATGCCGAAAAACCACATGTCTTCCGTGCAAGAGCCCGGTTTTAAACCGATTTAATCTTGTAGTTGTATTTATAGCACTCCGTTCAAACGGTGTCAACTCGTTGCAAAACCTTTTAAACACAAGGGCTGTGGAACGCGCGGAATCGCACCAGATAACGAAAAATAATTAAACAAAAAACGCCGCGAGTTGTCCCACCGATCGGCGATCCACCGCGAACAACCACCGGACGACCGGTCAGCGCGTGCGGTTGGACGACTCGCGCACCAGCACCTCATAACCCACCGTGACATGCTTGGGCATGGCCGGCGCGCCGTAACACCCCTCCTCGATGCGCTCGCACAGGATGTCGACGGCCTCGCGGGCAAGCTTGTCGATGTCCACCGCGATCGTGCTCAGCGTCGGCGCGCTGTACGATCCCTCGCGCACGCCGTCGAAGCCGATCACCGCCACGTCGTCCGGCACGCCGATGCCATGCTCGCGCAACGCGCGCAACGCGCCGAAAGCGATCGCGTCGGTCATGCAGAACAGCCCGTCGAACGGGAAGCCCCCCTCCTCGATGCGCCGCGAAACCGCGCGGTACGCGTCGTCGGTGTCCCAGTCGAACAGCTGGATCGTGTCGGCCTTGGTCAGCGTGCGCTCATGCCGCTCGAACGCGCGATGGCAGCCGGTCAGACGTCGGTCGCCCACGTGCATCGACCGGCGCGCCTGGTCGGCCGGCATGAAGTCCGTACCGACCAGCCCGACGCGCTCGCACCCTATCTCGAACAGGTGCGTCACCGCGGCCTCGGCGCCGTTCTCGCACGGCGTGAACACCGAGTCGAACGGCCCTTGGTACGACTGGTCATCGAGCAGCACCACCGGCTTGCCCCTGCTTAGCTCAATGATCTCGGCGTCGCTCAGGCCGCCCGCGCTCAGGATCACGCCGTCGCAGAACTTGTTGGCGACCTTCTCGAGGATGCTTTTCTCATGGCCGACCTTGCCGGTCGAGATCTGCTGCGCCACGGCCTGGATGCCGCGGTCGAACGCCGCATTCGACACGCCGGCGAGCAGCTGCGCGTAGAACGGCCGGTCAAGCTGGAAAACGGCGGCCTCGATCACGCCGGTTCGCCCCGAACGCAGGCTCTTGGCAGTGATGTTGACCGAATAGTTCATCCGATTGGCCACGTCGATGATGTGCCGTGCCGTTTCTTGTTTAATTCTGGGATCGCCGCGCAGGGCGAACGACACGGACGCAGGAGAGACACCCGCCGCCTTCGCGACATCACGCATCGTCACCGCCATGGCGTCCTCCTTAGGTATTTATGGGCTTTTCGGCATCTCACCGAGCAGCTGCCGACACCTTCAATCATCCATTTGACGAAGACAACCTCGACGTACATAATGGTCACCAGGAATTAAATCGGTTTAACACTGAAGGGGCAACGTCACCACACACGGGGACCGCCGCTCCCGACGGCGCGACGCCGAACCACCCCAACGCGAGTCCGCCGCACGCCGGCCACAACGCCGAGACCGGCCGCAGGCCGCATCATCGTCATCGCAAAGGAGTACGCATCATGACCGACACCATGGCACACACCCAACCCGCATCACCCGCATCACCCGCATCGCCTACACCGACCATCACCGCACCGGGCGGCCGCTTCGTCTTCGGCGGCGACTGGAACCCCGAGCAGTGGGACGAATCCACCTGGGCGGACGACATCGCCAAACTCGAACGCGCCGGCATCAACGAGGCCACCATCAACGTGTTCTCCTGGGCGCTGATCCAGCCGGACGAGAGCCGCTACGACTTCGCCATGCTCGACCGCATCGTCGACCTGCTGGTCGCGCACGACTTCGGCTTCGTCCTGGCCACGTCCACCGGCGCGCTACCCGCATGGATCGCGCAACGCTACCCCGACGCCACGCGCACCGACTACGAAGGCCGTCGCCACCGCTTCGGCGTGCGGCACAACGCCTGCCCGAATTCGCCGAACTTCCTGCGCCTGGCCGGCGCGCTGGCCGGCAAGCTCGCCGAACGCTACGGCGCCAACGACCATCTGATCGCCTGGCACATCTCCAACGAGCTCGGCGGCCGCTGCTACTGCGACAACTGCGCCGCCGCCTTCCGCGTCTGGCTCGAACGCAAGTACGGTTCGATCGAGGCGTTGAACCGCGCGTGGAACGCGAACTTCTGGAGCCATACCTACGCCGATTTCGCCCAGATCCTACCGCCGAACGCGATCAGCGACGGACTGGACGGCGAGCGCGCCACTCTGTCCGCCTGCAGCATCGACTACAAGCGGTTCCAGTCCGACTCGCTGCTGGGCACCTACGTCACCGAGCGCGACGCGATCCGCGCGTTCGACGCGATGCATCCGATCACCACGAACCTCATGGACACCTACGAGGGTGCCGATTATTTCCGTTGGGGGCGCGAGATGGACGTGATCAGCTGGGACGATTATCCGTTCCCGCACACCACGCCTTCCGACAATGCGTTCAAGCACGATCTGATGCGCGGCGTGGGCGACGGCAGGCCGTTCATGCTCATGGAGTCGACGCCGAACCAGACGAACTGGCAGGAGTGCAACGTACTGCGCGCGCCCGGGCGGATGCGTGCGGAAAGCTATCAGGCGGTCGCGCATGGCGCGGATACCGTGCAGTATTTCCAGCTCAAGCAGTCGCGCGGCGGGTTCGAGAAGTACCATGGCGCGGTGATCTCGCACGGCGGGCGCGAGGACGAGCGCGTGTACGGCGAGGTGCGTGCGCTCGGCGGCGAGCTGGCGGCGCACGGCGCGCGGTTCGTGGGCGGTCTGACCGAGGCGCCGGTCGCGCTGATGTTCGACTGGGATTCGTATTGGTCGACCGAGAACATCTCGTTGCTGCCGAAGGGCTTCGACTATCCGGATCAGGTGCGGCGCTGGTATGCGCCGTTCCACCACCGCAACATCGCGGTGGATGTGGTGCCGGAAGACATTGACGCCGGGCGGCTGGCGGGCTATCGCGTGCTGGTCGCGCCGGCGCTCATGATGGCCAAGCCGGGCGTTCGTGAGCTGGTCGAGGGGTTCGTGCGCGCCGGCGGCACGTTCCTGGCGACGGTGATGGCAGGCATGCACGACGAGCATGACAACGTGATCCTCGGCGGATACCCGGGCGCGTTCCGTGAGGTGTGCGGAATGCGCATGGAGGAGATGGACATGATCCCGGACGGCCGCGACGTGCGTGTCGTGTTCGGTTCGGGCGAGGGCGAGGACGCGGACACGGACGGGTCCCGGGTCTCGCTGGTTGCCGGGCTGATCAAGCTCGACGGCGGGGCGCGCCCGCTGGCGGCCTACGCCGGCGACGTGTTCTACCGGGGTACGCCGGCGGTGACGGTGAACGATTTCGGCGCGGGCACGGCGTATTTCGCCGGTGCGGTGCTGGACGAGGCCGGCATGGACGCCGTGGTCGGCGACGTGGTGCGCCGGGCCGGCGTTACCGGCATTGTCTCGCCGGAGCCGGTGGAGGTGGTTACGCGGCGGTACCCGTCACGCGGGGAGTCGTTGACGTTCGTGATCAACCATGCGGATACGGCCACGGCGTGGCAGGATACGCCGTTCGCCGGATGCGAGTCGGTGCTTGACGGCACGGTACTGGGCAGGGATCTGGTGCTGGAGCCGTACGGCGTGACGGTGGTGCGCACCGCGGCATGACGGATTCGACCGCCGGCCGGTCGCGGATCATATCCCAAGTCAGCAACCGGCCGAACCATATCTCGCGGCTTCAGTCATCCTTCATCATCAGTATTCGGTAGCGGCCCTAAATCAGCTCCGCCATCCGGCTCATAATCACTCGCCAACCACGGGCGGAAGTAGCTCCCGACTATCCACAGTGGGACATTGGTCAGCCAATCCTGCTCCTTGTAATTCCGCATCGACGTACGGTAACCGCAAATCCCGTATTTGTCGCACAGCCACTTCAAGCTACGCTTATGACGCTCGGTACCAGCTTTGGCCTCCAACGGAGTGATTGCGCCATTACCTGCAAAGACAAAATCAACTGCTCCCGTACTGTTCGCATTCGACCAGTACATCGGTGTGATGCCGGCGGCCACTAATTGCTGGCAAACATACTGTTCCGTTAACGCACCACGGAATTCGGTCAGCCCGTCATCACCAAGGACCACGCTTGCGGGAGTCAGATCCAGGGCCGCTGCCAGCAGCCCAACATCATGGAGATACAGTTTGAACGCGGAATCATCACGGTATGACGGCAATGGTGCCGCAGGTTTTTCGACGCGATACACCCGCAACGCAAGACCAGAATCGACAATCTGCTGAATCGCGGATTCATATTGCGCCGCCCGAGCGCCACGAGCGATGTGGCCAAAAATAAATTTATGATTCTCACGCGCCAGATGGGACGGAATCGAGGAAAACACCAAACGCATTTTCTCACTATCCACACCGGTTCTGGGATGTTTGGAAAAGTCCATGTCGTAATTGGATAACAATTCTTTCTGCACGGCACGCGCATGCCGATAGCCATCTTCTACAAATGTCTCAACGACTTCGGGCATGCCGCCAACAAAACAGTACTGACGAACCCTTCGCTCTAAACGTTCCGCAAATCCCCCAAGTGTCTCAATACGCTGGTTCCGGATGCGTTCGGCTATCACTCCATCACCGACCGCTTCCAAGAACTCCACAAACGTCATCGGATACATATCGATGGAGGTGACACTGCCAACCGGGAATGACAGGTCTTCGTGCTGAGCCATGCCCAGATAGGAGCCCGCTACAGCGACATGGAGATCCGGCATTTCCTCATGGAGCGCTTTCAACAGAGTCAGTAAATCAGGGATTTCCTGTATCTCGTCGATGCACAGCAGCGTCTTGCCGGGCCGAACGCGAACCCCATTAAACGCCTCCATGGAATCAAGCAACATGTGCACCGAATCCACACCTGTCAACGCAGCCTTTGCACCGCCATCGAACAAGTTGACATAAGAAAATGACTCGAACTTGTCCCGACCCAGCACCTTAAGCACATGAGTCTTGCCTACCTGTCTCGCGCCGCACAGCACTATCGGCTTGTGCTCCGTCGCTTCAGCCCATGCCGACAACCTGGTATATATATCTCGCCTGAACTCCGCCATGCCGCCCTCCCTATCGCATGGGACCGTACATCACAAATCACTGTCCTGTCGCTCCATCATACCGCAATACACACTTTTCCTAGGGTTGCAATTCGCGTATTCTACATTTTTCCTAGGGTTGCGATTGTCCAAAATTACATTTTTCCTAGGGTTAATAATGCAGAATACTGCACTTTTCCCAGGGTTAGTACCCTGACCTTCCCTAATCACACGGTGTTGTAAAGGCGTCGCGGTATTGGCCGGAAGTGAGTCCGGTGTGGCGCTTAAAGACGAGCATAATAGAATATCTCAAGCATCGATGAATACGAGGAGAGGATCACAATGGCTGATTCCATCGGAACAGTCAACAACCAATCTTCAACACAGCCCAACGGTCACAATTCACATAGCAACACCACCGAGTCGCTATGGCGCGGCACGGATTATGGCAAATGGTTCGTAGCGGATTCATGCACGTCGCTGTCATCAAGTATCCAAGGTTTCGCAATGCCACTCATCGCGCAGACCGTCACGGGCTCACCGGCACAGGCGACGCTGCTGGATTCAATCATGACCATGATATCGTCGGTATTGCGGCTGCCAGGTGGCGTGGTACAAGATAAGTACGACCGCAAAAAACTTATGATTGCGTTCGGCCTGATTGGTTTCGCACTGTTCGGCATATGCGCGGCCCTAGGATGGGCGGGATTACTCATATACCCGGTGCTGATGGTACTTGCGATATGCCTCGGCATACGCTCAGGCCTCCTAGGAACCACGAGCAACACGATGCTACGAGGCATCGTTCCCGATCAATTGCTGCCCAAGGCGTCAAGCCTCAATGATGGCCGCGATGCCGCCCTCGAACTCGCCGGCGCACCAGTAGGTGGCGTATTGATCGGCGGCGGTCTATGGCTGCCATTCGCAGTCAGCGCGCTGCTGAATCTATTGGAAACCGCGGCGGCGATGCGGATCACAAAATACTGGCATCGTGGCGGGCGGACCAATGCGGAGGGCCGCGCCCTTGCCGACGATGAGGCCGATGAGAATGGCGATGCGGCCAACATCACTCAGGCCGCTGACGAGCAGGCAACGACCACGACACCATCCGCGTCACAGTATTGGCGTGAGATGTTTTCCGGATTCCGCTGGCTTCTTAGCGAGCGATTCGAACGTCGTCTGATTTTGTCGAGCGCGCTGGCGTTCGCGTGCTTCAACTCGTTCCTGCTGATTACGGTGCTCTCGATCGGCTCCGACCCATCACATGTGGTGTCAGCCAGTTTCATGAACGTTTCTGTGTCTGTGGGCGTCATCGTTGGCTCGCTCATCTCTTCCGTGCTGGTTCAGCATGTGCGCGGCGGCATAGTCGCCGTATCGTTCTACGTGCTGATGAGCATCGGCGCGCTCGGCGCAGCGCTGGCTCCGTGGATTCTTGCGCGTATGGCGTTTCTGGCAATTTCGCTGCTGGCCCTACCGGCCGGCAATGCGGTAATCAACGGATTCCAATCATTGCTCATCAACAAGGAGCATATGGGCCGCGTATTCGCCGGCATGGGCATGATTGAGACGATTGCTGCCCCGGTGATCACATTTCTGTCCGGCATCGCCATGCAACACTGGGGTTACTCAGTCACGTCCGTGGCTTTGGGCTTGTGCATCGTGGCGGCCGCGATCCCTGCCGTGACAATGAGGGAACTGGTCACACTGCCTAAGCCGGATGGCTGGGAGGACCATATCCGCAAATCCGGGCTCACCAAGTTCTGACAACAAGTAAGGGCGACTATCTCCCGGATTTGTGACGCTCGGCAACCGTCAGCGTCACAAATCCGGGAAGAGGAAGGTGGATACGGTTTCAGCCGCGCGGGCAGCAAGGTGGACAAATCGTTGCCGGGGTGGAATCGCGGCAAGTATGCAAAAGCCTCCCGTTCGCGCGCGACGCATAAGCGCGCAAACGGGAGGCTTCCCAACCGCAGCATCATATGCAGAAATAAGGAGAGTAAGGCATATGCTGCCGCGGTCACACCCCGCCGGGAACCTGCCGCAGGCCGCGTCCGGCATCGAAAGCCCTGCAGTCGATGCGTGCGGCCGGCCGTTCCCGGCGCGGTGGCCATGTCAGACGTCAGTCAGACGTCATCACTTCTGCCAGCCGATGTCCTGCGGCAGGTTGCCGGCGAAGCCGGACGGGCCGTAGTTGGCCAGGCCCTTCTTCGCACCGAGGTACGAAGCCGGGTTGGAGACCGGGATGGTGCCGTACAGCTTGAGGGCTTCCTTCTCGGCGGCGTTGACGGCCTTGGTCTGCTCGTCGTAGTCGGAGAGGCCACCGGCCACCTTGACGAGCTTGTCGATCTTTTCGTTGCCCACGTAGGTGAAGTTGGACGGACCGTCGGAGGTGTACAGCTGCGGGGCGGACACCACGAAGGTCATGGCGCTCGGAGCCTGCCAAGCCATCGGCAGCACCTGGTAGTTGCCGGAAGACACGGTGTCGGAGAACTTGGACTCGGCCACGTTCACGACCTTGACCTTGATGCCGGCCTTCTTCATCATCGCCTGGTAGGCGTTGGCGAGGGCCTGCTGGGTGGCGTCGTCACCGAAGAAGGTGAAGGAGATCTCAAGGGTCTTGCCGCCCTTGGCGTAGTAGCCGTCCTTGCCCATCTTGTAGCCGTCGGCCTCAAGGGTCTTCTTGGCGTTGTCCACGTTGTACTTGGCTTCGGCGGGCAGGTTGTTCTCGTAACCCTTCTGGAACGGCAGCAGCAGCTCGGAGCCCGGCTGCTCGGCCTTCCAGTTCAGGCCTTGGAACTGCACGTTGTTGTAGGTGTTCACGTCGAAGGCCTGGGTGATGGCCTTGCGCACCTGCAGGTCGTCGAGCGGCTTGGACTTGCCGTTGTACTGGAGCACGCGGGTCTTGGTGCTGTAGCCGATGCGCAGCTGGGCGTCCTTGACGGAGCGGATGGCCTTGATGTCGTCCTTGGTGGAGGCGCTCACGGCGTCGATCTCGCCGTTCTGGAAGGCGTTGAGGGAGGCGGTGTCGGCCATCTGCTTGTAGACGATCTTGTCCAGCTTCGGCTTGTTGCCCCACCACTTCTCGTTCGGCACGAAGGTGACCTGGGAGTCGGAGAAGGAGTCGACCTTGTACGGACCGGCGGCCCACTCGTTGTGCGGGTTCTTCACCCAGCCCTGGGTGAAGGTCTTCGCGTCGGCGGCCTTCGGGTTCACCAGAGTGCCGAAGACTTCCTGCCACGGGTAGTACGGGGTCTTGTAGGTCACCTTGACCTGCTTCGGGCTGTCGCCCTGCTCAACGCTGGCGATACGGTCGAAGCCGTCGGTGCTCGGCGGGTTGTAGTCCGGGTTGGAGCCGTTTTGGGCTTCCCACGTGGCCTTGAAGGCGGTCCAGTCGATGTCGGAGCCGTCGTTCCACTTGGCCTTCGGGTTGATGTCGTACTGCACGACCATCGGGTCCTTGCTCACGAGCTTCATGTCGGTCAGGAAGTCCGGGTTCACCTTAATCGGGGAGCCATTGACCTGGTCGGTCATGAGCAGGCTGGGCTGGTACCAGCTCCACAGCTCGGACATGTAGCCGGTGTTGCCGTCGGAAGACAGGTAGTTCCAGTTCGGGCCGATTTCGACGATGGACAGGGTCAGCGTGCCGCCGTCCTTGACGTTGTCACGGCTCTGGTGGTTGTCGTAACGCTCGGTGACCTTCGGCATGGGCAGGTCGCCGGTGTACGACGAATCGATGCCGGCCGGCGGTTCGGTGGCGCTCGAGGCGTTGCTGGAACCGTTGCCATTGCCCGCGCCGCAGCCGGCAAGCAGCATGGCAAGCGCCGCAGTGGCCGCGGCGAGCGCGGTCAGCTTACGTGTCTTGTTCATTGTTATTTCCTCCTCTATATGGTTCCGACCGTCATGCGAAATGGCATGCAACCTGATGGCCGCTCGGTCGGGAAGTGTCATACGGCCGCAGCGCCGGGCGTTCGCCGCGGCAGCGGGCCTGTTGTTCGGCGCTCAGCTTGGGCATGAGCGGGCAGCGGCCCATGAACGGGCAGCCTTCGAACGTCTCGGTGGGGCTGGGCACCTCGCCCTGCAGCACGATGCGCTGACGGGTGCGTTCCGCCTTCGGGTCCGGCACCGGCACGGCGCTGATGAGCGCCTGGGTGTACGGGTGCAACGGGTGCTCGAACACGTCTTCGGTGTCGCCGGATTCCACGATGCGGCCCAGGTACATCACCGCCACGCGGCTGGAGATATGGCGCACCACCGACAGGTTATGGGCCACGAACAGGTAGGCCACGCCCAGCTTGTTCTGCAGGTCCTCAAGCAGGTTGATCACGCCGGCCTGGATGGACACGTCCAGTGCGGAGACCGGCTCGTCGAGCAGCACGAGCTTCGGGTTGACCGACAGCGCACGCGCGATGGCGATGCGCTGGCGCTGACCGCCGGAGAACTGCGTGGGGAAGCGGTCCACCTGGTCGGGGTTCAGCTCCACCAGACGCATGAGTTCACCGATGCGTTCGCGGATCTGCTCTTTGGAGTAGTGCTGGACCTTCATCGGCTCGGCCAGGATGTCGTAGATCGGCAGGCGCGGGTCGAGCGAACTCATCGGGTCCTGGAAGACATACTGCACGGCCGAACGCAGCTCGCGGCGCTTCTCGCGCGGAATCTTGTGTTCGAGCTTGGTGCCGAACATCTCGATCTCGCCGTCCTGCGGCTGCTTGAACTCCATGATCTCCATGAGCGTGGTGGACTTGCCCGAGCCGGACTCGCCCACGAGCGCCACGGTCTCGCCTTCGCGCACGTCCAGCGTCACGTCGTCCACGGCCTTGACCTCGCCGATCTTGCGACGCAGGAAGCCGCCGGCGGTCAGCGGGAAGGTCTTGCGCATGTGCTTGACGTCGAGCACCATCTTGCGTTCGTCGCGCGGGATGCCGGCGAACTTCGACTTGGCGGCCTCGGCCACCGTGTACACGTCGTGGAAGGTCAGGCCCTTGTCCACGATCTCCTGGGTGCGGTGGCAGGCCACGAACTGGCCCGGGCGGCCCGGCACCGGCTCCATGGCCGGCTCGGTGGTGTGGCATATGTCGGTGGCCAGCGGGCAGCGCGGCGCGAACGGGCAGCCCTTGGGCATGTTGACCAGGTTCATCGGGGAGCCCGGAATCGGCACCAGACGGCTGTTGCGTTCGCGGTCGGAACGCGGCACGGCACCCAGCAGGCCCATGGTGTACGGCATGGCCGGGTGGTCGAAGATGGAGTCGACGTCCGCCTTCTCGACCGGGCGGCCGGCGTACATGACGACGATGTCGTCGGCCACGCCGGCGATCACGCCCAGATCGTGGGTGATGAAGATGACGGCCGCGCCGGTTTCACGCTGGGCCTTGCGCAGCACTTCGAGCACCTGGGCCTGGATCGTCACGTCCAGTGCGGTGGTCGGTTCGTCGGCGATGATCACGTCCGGGTCGTTGGCAATGGCCATGGCGATCATCACGCGCTGGCGCATGCCGCCGGAGAACTCGTGCGGGAAGGACTTCAGGCGGTCCTCCGGGTCCGGGATGCCGACCAGGTTCATGAGCTCGATGGAGCGGTCGTGAATCTGCTGTTCGGTCATCTTCGGATTGTGGGTGACCAGCGCTTCCTTGATCTGGTCGCCGATGGAGAACACCGGGGTCAGAGCGGAGAGCGGGTCCTGGAAGACCATGGCGATGCCCTTGCCACGAATCTCGCTCATCTCAAGATCGGACTTGCTGAGCAATTCCTCGCCGTGGTAGGTGATGGAGCCCTTGACGCTGGCGTTCTTGTCCAGCAGGCCCATGATGGCCATGGAGGTCACGGACTTGCCGGAGCCGGACTCGCCCACGATGCCGAGGGTCTTGCCGGGGTACAGGTCGAAGTTCATGCCGCGCACCGCGCGCACGGTGCCGGCTTCGGAAGCGAAGCTGACGGTGAGGTCGCGTACTGAAATCACCGGTTCGGATGCCATGCCTTGCGCTCCTGTGGTGTCGGGGTTGGTGTTGGTTGTTACGTTGCTTGCGTTGCGTTCGTCACTCATGATGCCCGTCTCCCCTTTCACTCGGCCTTGCCGCCGGAGCGGGAGTACGGGTCGATGGCGTCGCGCAGGCCGTCGCCGATCAGCTGCACGGAGAAGGTCAGGACGATCAGCACCACGGACGGGAAGACCAGCACCCACGGCGAGGTCTGCACCACGGACTGGCCGGCGTTGAGCAGCGTACCGAGCGAGGTGTCGGGCGCCTTGATGCCCAGGCCCAGGAAGCTCAGCGAGGTCTCGCTGTTGACCGCGCCGATCACGCCGAGCACGGTGTTGATGACCAGCACCGAACCCAGGTTCGGCACCAGGTGGCGCACGATGATGGTGAAGGACGGCACGCCCATGAACTTCGCCGCGCGGATGTATTCGCGGTCGCGCAGGCTCAGGGTCAGCGTGCGCAGCGTACGCGCATAGCCAACCCAGCCGAACGCGGTCAGGCCGATGGCCAGCCACAACCAGTCGCTGCCGCCGGCCGCCATGCCGACGATCAGGGCGATGAGCAGGAAGGACGGCACGACGAGCAGCATATCCAGCAGCCACATGCCGACCTTCTCGAACCAGCCTTCGAAGAACGCCACGGCCGTGCCCACCAGGGCGGCGATGATCGTGGTGCCGATGGAGCTGAAGATACCGATGGTCAGCGAGCGGCCGAGGCCACGGATAATCATCGCGTACATATCCGAGCCACCGACCGTGGTGCCCAGCCAGTGCTGGGCGGACGGCGGCGAGGCGAGGGCGGCGAAATCGGGCTCGTCGTAGCTCCACTGGGAGAATTTCGAGCCGAAAATCGCCAAGAGAATCAGCAGGATCAGCACCACCAGACCTACCACGGCCGAGGGGCGGCGCATGAAGCGGCGCACGTACAGCTGCATGCGGCCGGTGCGGTGGAAGTCGTCGTTGCTGGAAGCCTCCTGGGCGTTCTTGGCGTCGGCGGACTGCGGTTCGCTGCCCTGCGGATCGGTGAGTTCCATATCCTGGGCGACGGCGTCGGAGACCATGTTCTCGTTGTCGTTCATCATGTTTGATCGTCCTTTGCGCGGGGCTCAGCTCAGTCGGATGCGCGGGTCAAGCCAGGCGGAGAAGATATCCGCCAGCAGCGCGCCGGTCAGCGTGCACACGCCACCGAACGCGGCCACGGCCACGGCACCGTTGATGTCGTTGTTGGCGATGGTCTGGGTGAAGTACATGCCCAAGCCGTTGATAGCGAACACGTTTTCGGTGATCACCGCGCCGGTGAACACACCGGCGATGGAGAAGGCCACGTCCACGGCGGTCGGAATCAGCGAGGTGCGCAGCGCGTGGCGGCGGATGGCCGCGTTGAGCGTCAGGCCCTTGGCGCGGGCGGGGCGCACGTAGTCGGCGTTCATGGTGTCGAGCAGGTACGTGCGCTGGGTGAGGTGGTAGCCCACCATGCCCGGAATCGTCATCACGATGGTGGGCAGGATCAGGTGCTGCAGGTAGTCAAACACCCAGAGCACCGGGTTGGAACCTTGGTAGGAGTGCAGGCCGGTCACGAAGAACACGCGGTTGCCCACGATATTGTTGAAGTTGATGGCCAGCAGCACCACCATCAGGCCCATGACGGCGGCCGGAACCACCAGGAAGAACGTTGCGGTGGTGTTGAGCACGCGGTCCTGCCACTTGTACTGGCGGATGGCCGTGTACACGCCGATGCTCACGCCGAAGAGGATGGAGAGCACGGTGGCGAGCGTCACCAGCTGCAGCGAAGCGGAGATACGGGAGGCGATGGCCGGCGCCACCGGCGACTGATCCGGGCTCAGGCCCCAGTTCCACTGGGTGAGGATGCCCTTGAGCCAGCGGAAGTAACGGATGACGACCGGCGTCTGATCGTTGATGTTGGCCAGATCGAGCGACCGGTTAATCGACGCGATCGGCGGATGCGGATTGCGCGACATGTAGTTCGAACGCGGATCCATGAATGCGCTGGCCAGGAAATACGTCATCGATACTGCCACGAACAGCATGATCACGTAGTTCACAATGCGTTTGATGATGTACTTGAACACCCAATCACCTCCCAGATAACTGGAAAAGTGATACCCCCCCCCCGCTCAAATACCCAAATCAAGTTCATTATGTGGAATCTGGGTATTGACTTCTTTGACCTTTTTCTGTAATGGAAATCGTTAAGAAACCTTACTGGATATTGGGTAAACGCTGGATAAACATCCGTTTGTTAATTTTGTATTTCCCGAGCTTTTGCTGGACATGCTTTATACTTCCGTGTCAGTAGTCCGCCGACTCGGATGGTGACAGTCCCCGCCGCCGGCAGCAGAATATCCATCAGCATCATCAGCATCAGACAGGGGCATCATGACGACAGACGCCAGCGCACGGGCCATCAAACCCGAACTTCTGCGTACGTACACCGAAGACTTCAACAAGGACCGCGCCAACCTGATCGCGGCGGACGCGGCGGTTTCGGCCGGCGTGCTCAAGGCGGCCACCGACTATCGCGGCGTACGTGCGCTGCCGCGCGACTTCTCCATCGAACTCAAGCAGGGTTCGATCACCAATCAGGAGCGTTCCGGCCGTTGCTGGATGTTCGCCTCCCTGAACACGCTGCGTTACGAACTCATGCATCGCTGGAATCTTGAGGATTTCGAGTTCTCCGAGACCTACCTGTTCTTCTGGGACGCGATGGAGAAGTCGAACACTTATCTGGAGAACGTGCTGCGCACGCTCGACGAGGCGACCGATTCGCGTCTGTTCGAAGCCATCAACTGGGGCCCGTCCGACGACGGCGGCTGGTGGCAAATGTTCGCCGCGCTGGTGAACAAGTACGGTCTGGTGCCCAAGAGCGCCTACCCGGAGTCCGAGAACTCCCGTAATTCCGATGATTTCAAGCAGTACCTCAACTCCAAGCTGCGCGAGTTCGCGGCCGAGCTGCGCCGCCGTTCGGTTGCGGGGGCGTCTGAGGACGAGTTGCGCGCGTTGAAGGACGAGTACATGGGCACCGTGTACCGCATCTGCGCCGTGGCGCTCGGCGAGCCGCCGGAGAAGTTCGACTTCTTCGCGCGCACCAAGGATGACGCCGAGGCCGACGCAGACGGCAAGGCCGAATCCTGTAAATGCGAGGGCAAATCCGACGCCAAGGCCTGCAAGTGCGATAAGGACAAGTCCGACAAGCCGAAAACCGGCAAGGACGAGCGCCCGCAGATTCGCGAGATCGGTATCACCCCGCTTGAGTTCTACAAGAAGTACGTGCCGGTGGACGTCAACGATTTCGTGACGCTGGCCAACGCCCCGCTCAAGAACCGCCCGTTCAACCAGCGCTACCGCATCCGCTTCAGCGCGAACGTGGCCGAGGCTGGCGATATGGAATTCGTCAACGTGCCGCTGGACGTGTTCAAGAAGGCCGCGCTTGACCAGCTCACCGCCGGCCACCCGATCTGGTTCGCCTGCGACTGCACGCAGTTCGCCCTGCGCAAGGACGGTTTCTTCGACCAGTCCGTGGTGCGCGTCGACCAGCTGTTCGGCACCGAATTCACCGGCGACAAGGCCCACGGCCTCGAATACGGCGACAGCCCGAGCAACCACGCGATGACCTTCACCGGCGTGAACCTCGGCGAGGACGGCAAGCCGAACCGCTGGAAGGTGGAGAACAGCTGGGGCAAGGACGCCGGCAAGGACGGCTACTACGTCATGTCCGACGCCTGGTTCGACCGCTACGTTACCGAGCTCATCATCCGCAAGGAATACCTCGATGACGCCACCCGCGCCCTGCTCGCCGCCGAACCGGTCGAAATCGACCCCTGGCAGCCCCTCACCCGCCGCTGCCGCTGACGTTCCGCTGGCGGGAGCATATATTCGAATGCCCCTTCTCTCTGTTCAGAGAGAAGGGGCATTACGTTATGCGAGTACGCCCGGCCGCACCTATTCGAGACTATCGCGGCTGAGCTGAGCAAAAGTGCCGTCATCATCGGCCAATTGCCGGTAGGTTCCGGCCTCGCTAATTGTTCCGAACTAGTTATCCACAGAGTTATCCACATCTCCCGCAAGCTAGAGCCACATACCCCGGTTTTCATAGCGAGCACGTGACCGCTGCGCTACGGTGGCGTCATGAACGACATATTGCCCACTCCACCGCCCGGCGTATTCGACGACGAACCGTCCGGCTGGACCCGGCCCCACACACCGGGCGTTGCGTCTGCGCGCACCATCAATCCTGAGCTACGTTCATCACCACGTATGGTGAGTTCCGCGCCAACTGTGATTACAGGCCCTGTGTCGCCAGCAATGAGCGAAACCCTCACCCAACGTAAGCGGGAAATGCTTAAACGATGCACGGACGCCGCGCTACAGCTCAGGCAACCGGTGCTCTTCGGCATGACCACATCGCTGATACTGCAATCCGTGCCGCTTCCCAAGGATTGCGATATCAACCCCGCCGAGCTCCATACCGTCTCCGACTCACACCGCACACGAATACGTGCCATCGTGCCGCCAACGACACCACACATCTGGAAGCCGCTGAGCGATGCGCACAATGTGCGTATCAACAAACATGTGTACGCACTGGATCTGATACACACTTGGGCACAACTCGCCACTCATATATCGCTCGAATCACTGGTCATACTTGGCGACGCAATCCTTACGGCAATCGCCCGCAAGCCGGGTCTGGCGAACGGCCGCACTGCTGACGGCATTTATCAGGACTTCGTGCGGCAAGTCACCGAACTCCCGAAATTCAACGCAAAATCCAAGTGCATGATCACTCTTGCATTCATTACGCCCCGCGTGGACTCTCCAATGGAATCAAAGACCCGCATCGCAACGACGAAATACGGGCTTCCGCCAGCCGTGACAAATTACACGGTGCCCGGCGCGACATTCAGCAACGGTGCGCCGATAACGCTCGATCTCGCTTGGCCCGAATTTCGCGTCGCCATCGAATATGACGGCGATCATCATCGCACCGACAAAAACCAGTGGCGGCGGGACAACGACAAGCGCGAACTGCTGCGACATCATCATTGGATCGTCATCATCGCCACTGCCGCGAACATGGCCGATGAGCCATCCCAAGCCGAACTCGCCTACCGGGTCGGGCGGCAGTTGGCATTGCGAGGTGCCGTATTCGATTTCACTTTGACGGCAACGCCACTCGATGAGATCGCCCGGAGGAGGCGACGAAGAGTATAACGTTTATCGCGAAAGTCGTACAGTATCCATGTTGCGCCGACGCTGCGCGACTCGGTGTCCGTGTCCGATGTCCCGGTAGCGATGTCAATCGATTTATGTGTGGACCGGGCCAGATTTCGCTGTCCCGGTTCTCCATTTCGCCCCTTTTTGAGCAACCAAGACAAAATTTCATTCACCTATCACCCCACCGTGCAATATTCGCCATCGTACATCGGTGGAATTCCGGGGTTTTGGGATTACGGATAATGGGCGTTTACAAGGGGGGCTGTCCCGGTTCCCAAAAAGAAGCCGAAATCACGAACCGGGACAGCGAAATCTGTCCCGGTAATCGCGTCAATCGGTTGCCGTCATCACCGGAACATCAACAGCGCATAGATCGAACGCTTCAATGCTCAACAGGCATGCGACCATACCGCGATAGCGATATTCCGACGGAAGTATGGGACTCACCACGCGACCAATATTATTTGCCGAGCTTTGGAGCCTCGTGCTTGGCGTGGCGGATCACGGCATCGGGGAAACCGGCGTGGATGTAGTCGGACAGCATCCGCAATAGCCTCTCGTCAAAGGTGTGCCGCTCATCGCTGCTGGCATCGACCAGGATGAAATCCCATGAGTATTCGGTGTCACCGTCGTTGATGATGAGCCCGCGGCCAGTGATTTTTGCGGCCAGCAACGCGGCGATCTGCATGGAGCCCCGCTTGATAAGGGCCGATTCCGCTTGAGTCAGGTTGCCCGGAAATGTGACGGTATACACCATTAGTTCACCCCTTCTTTGTTATTTTCTAGAACAGCAATGCCTTATTGTAAACAGAAAACACTCTGTTATAATCCCTTTTTCAATATGCGGCCCATGGCATTCCCAGCATTAAAAAAAAAGAAACCCGGCGGAGGGGGCCGCCGGGTGAGAGAGAAGAGAGAAGAAGAGTTCAGTTATGGGGTTCGGAAGAACCTCGCCACCGGCATGAACTTCATTCCGTTGACATCTTCTATGTAACCGCCCCATGCTTGGCGAATTGATGTGCTTGTCTGGGAAAAGTCTTGGCGGAGTGTGACGAATTTGTGACGCCCGCCGACAACCGGCCTCGCATTGTCGGGGCTTGGCCGCACATACGGCAACGGGCCACCTCGCAACACTTCATGTGCGAGGTGGCCCGTCAGCTACGAGCTAGCAATGCCGAATCATTCGGCGGCGAGCTTGGCCTTCTCGGCGGCCAGACGCTCGGCTTCGGCGGCACGGCGAGCAGCCAACGCTTCATCGAAGCGAGCCAGCTCCTCTTCCACGGCCTCGGTCGGAATCTTGGCGAAGATCGGCGCGGGCTTAGGCACCACGGCGCCGACCTCGATTGCCTCGCTCTTCCACGGGTGCACGTTCACACCGAGCTCGTAATCGCCGGTGATAATCGGATACGTGAAGCCGGGCTTGTCGAGATCCTCGACTTCCTTGAGCTCAGGCAGCGGCGAGAAGGTGCCGGTGCCGCCGAGCGCCTCCCACACCTTCTGTGCGGAGTGCGGCAGGAACGGCGCGAGCAGGTGGTTCGCGTCAGACACGGCCTGAGCGGCCACGTGCAGCACGGTGCCGAGACGAGCCTGGTCGTCCTTGATCTTCCACGGTTCGGTGGCGGAGATGTACTTGTTGATATCGCCCACCACGCGCATCGCCTCGGCCAGCGCGTGCTTCTGATGGTGGGTCTCGATGGAGGAGCCGACCACGTCGAACGCGGCGGAAGCCTCTTCCAGAAGGCCACGGTCTTCGTTGGTCATCGAATCCTCGTCCAGCGGCGGAATCTCGCCGAAGTTCTTGTTGATGAGGTTGGCCACGCGGTTCACCAGATTGCCCCACGAGGAGGCGAGCTCCTCGTTGTTGTGGCGCACGAACTCGGCCCAGGTGAAGTCGGAATCCGAGGATTCGGGGCCAGCCACGGAAATGTAGTAGCGCACGGCGTCCACGGGGTAGCGGGCGAGGATGTCCTTGACGTAGATCACGATGCCGCGGGAGGAACTGAACTTCTTGCCTTCCATGGTCATGAACTCGCTGGCCACCACCTGCTCAGGCAGGTTGAGCGGACCCATCGGGCCGGTTTCGCCGCCCTTGGAGCCCTTGCCGTTGTACGCCAGCATTTCGGACGGCCAGATCTGGGAGTGGAAGGTGATGTTGTCCTTTCCCATGAAGTAGTAGGCCGGGCACTTCGGGTCGTTCCACCATTCGCGCCACTTCTCCGGGTCGCCCTGGCGGCGGGCCCATTCGATGGAGGCCGACAGGTAGCCGATCACGGCGTCGAACCACACGTACAGCTTCTTGTTCGGGTTGTCGATCCAGCCCTTCACCGGCACCGGGATGCCCCAGTCGATGTCGCGGGTGATGGCGCGCGGCTTGACTTCCTTGAACAGGCCGAGCGAGAAGTTGATGACGTTGGTGCGCCAGCCCTTGCGGGTTTCCAGCCACGCCTTGTTCGCTTCGGCGAGCGCCGGCAGGTCGAGGAAATAATGCTCGGTCTGTTCAAAACGTGGGGTCTCGCCGTTGATCTTGGAGACGGGGTTGATGAGCTCGTCCGGGTCGAGCTCGTTGCCGCAGGCGTCGCACTGGTCGCCGCGCGCGCCCTCGGCGTGGCAAATCGGGCATTCGCCCTCGATGTAACGGTCGGGCAGGGTGCGGCCGGTGGACGGGCTAATCGCCACCTGCTGGGTGCCCTTGTAGATGTAGCCGTTCTCCAGGCACTGCTTGAACATCTCCTGCACCACGTGCTCGTGGTTACCGGTGGTGGTGCGGGTGAACAGGTCGTAGCTCAAGCCGAGGTCGCACAGATCCTTGGCGATCACGCGGTTGTAACGGTTGGCCAGCTCCTGGGCGGTGAGCCCTTCCTTCTCCGCCTCGACGAGGATCGGGGTGCCATGCTCATCGGTGCCGGACACCATGAGCACGTCATTGCCCTTCATGCGCTCGTAGCGCGCGTAGACGTCGGAGGGCACGCCGAATCCCGCGACGTGGCCGATATGACGGGGGCCGTTTGCATACGGCCAAGCAACATTCACCAAAACATGACTCATAAGGCTTGATTATCCGGCGCGGCGGGGACACGCCCGGATAGCTGCCACGCCGCCATCCTCATCCCACTCACCTATTCGCCCGCAACTCCCCCACATACTTATCCGTACACCTCTTGCGCGCTTATCCACATACGCATTCGCACACGTATCCGTACGCACATCCGCACGCACTTCCGCGCACATCCGCACACACTTCCGCCTGTCGATATCCACCGAGTTATCCACATCATTCGCGCACCTAGTGAAGTTATGCACTTATCCACCGTTTTCGCCTATCCGGTGGCGCGCAAGCCGCATTTCTGCATATTGTTCGGTCATGGATATCACAGCAGGTCCGATGACGGACATCACAACAGTCGCCTCGCCGGCAACCGCGCAGCCCGCGGTGCCGCCGATACTGTTTACCAAGGATCTGCCGGGACCGCTCAGCCTTAACCGTCTGGCCGCCTTCGGCGCGTTACGTAAGCTCGACGATTCCGCCGGCTACTGGATCGAGCATTCGGGCACACTGTATGGTCGCGCAAAAATCGTCGCGGAGGTCGCCCCGTTTGGCACTGTGGTGTGTTCGATGACCGCCGCTTGGGTATGGCTGGGAGGCCCCGACTTTCCGAGCACCATAGACGTGATCTCCACATCGCACTTCCGCTCGGCATCCGTCAGCCGCCGCATCCGCGTATTCAAAAGATTGACGTTGCCGGAGCAAATCATCAAGCTCGGCGGGCTGCCTGTCACCACGCCAGCCCGTACGGCTTGCGACCTGGTGATGAGTCCTGAAGACATCCCCGATCCTTCCACCGTCAACGCACTGGTGTGTCAGCTGATGTCCGCGTACCAGTTTCGGCCAAACGACTGTCTGCAAATCGTCAAGGAGCATCGGCATCACAAGTATGCCGGACGCGCACGCATGTTTTTTGAATCGGTGCAGAAGGAGATTGACGAACCGGCTTTGGAGCAATGCGCATGACGAGGGGATTCATTGCCAGAGGCCATCGCAGAGGCCGCCATGCCGCTCACCGTTTACGGCATTTGCGGCAGGCGCAACGGTTGCCTCGCCACGCGGCGGCGGCACACTCATCCGAATCCGCATCTCGCGCAATCTCGGATATGACCGCGCCGCCTGAACCACCCATCAGACTTACGCCCGCGGTGGCATGTTCGCCCGATACGGATGTTGCCGTGCTCTGGCACATCGCATATCACGTGCCCGAACTGCGTAAATGGCTGGTTGCCAATCCCCAAGCCGACGCGCCTTTGCTGGAATTGGTCTCGCAGCGTGGTGGGCCTGGGGTCCGGCAGGCGTTGGAAATATTGTTCGAGTCGATGGAAGCGTAACGGGGAGATAATCGCCGGCTGCTGCGCTATCCCTTGATTTTCAGCACAGCCGCATACACCTGCTTGCGATTGGCCAACGATCCGTCAGCCAGTGGATGCTCCTGCACCACTTGCGCGATGGCGTCCTTGATACGCAGGCCGTCCTCCAAAGCACGGTCGATGGCCAGCACGGCCATGTCCTCCACGCTCAGCGTGCTGGGCGCGGCCGCTTCGGCCTCCTCGTTGGACGCGCCGCCGATGACCAGCACCATCTCGCCACGGGGCGGATCATCAATCACACTTTGGCGAATCTCGCCAATCGGGCCGCGACGAATCTGCTCATAATCCTTGGTGAGTTCGCGGCACAGGGCCATCGGGCGATTCGGGCCGAACGCGTCCAGCAGATCGTCCATCGAATCGGCAATGCGATGAGGCGTCTCGTAGAACACGATGGTGCGGCGTTCGGGCAACAGCGTGCGCAGATACTGCACGCGCTCGGAATGCTTCCGCGGTAGGAAGCCTTCGTAGCAGAAGCGGTCGGTGGGCAGGCCGGAGAGGGCGAGCGCGTCGAGCACAGCGGAGGGGCCGGGCGCGCAGGTGACGGGCAGGCCGCGTTCGATGGCACGGCGCACGATGGCCAAGCCGGGGTCGTTGATGGTGGGCATGCCGGCATCGGACACGACGAGCACGGTGGCGCCGGTTTCGACCTGGTCGAGCAGGCCGTCGGCCTTGTCGCGCTCGTTGTGGTCGTGATAGGCGATGACGCGACCGTTCACATAGACGCCGAGGCGACGGGCGAGATCGTAGAGGCGGCGCGTGTCTTCGGCGGCCACGATATCGGCCCGTTCCAAGAGGACCACCAGACGGGCTGAAGCGTCGCCGACATTGCCGATCGGGGTGGCGGCGAGCACCACGGTGCCGGCGGGGATGGTCACGGCCGATTCGCGGGATTGGGCGACGGCGGATTCGCCGGCATGAACTTCATCATTGCGTTCAGGCACCTGCGTCACGCTACCGTCAGCGTCATACTGCTCATTCAACTCATCTGCGCTTGTCATATTCCCAGTATTGCCCATGCCACAGAGCAATCCACGACAATCCATGGCGAAATCGAGGTATTCTCCCTTTGCAGGGGCTGATTTCACATGTTCCGGAGGTCTACTTCCGTTTCAAGGGGCTCCTCATCCGGTGAAGCACCAGCACAAACGGCTTTGGCGCAACGCTATTCCGCCATTTTGGCGGCATATCTACTTGACCATCAGCCCCTCGAAACGCAAGTAGACCTCCGGCAAACCCCAAATCAGCCCCTTGAAACGCGAGATGGCACAATACCAACGAAGACAAATGAAAAGACCCTCTGCGGTGGAATGAATGCAGAGGGTCTCGTGGAGCTGACGGTAGTCGAAACCGCGACCTCTTCGATGCGAACGAAGCGCTCTACCAACTGAGCTACAGCCCCTTGGATGTTACTTTGCTCCGCAAAGCAACTCGCAACAATATAGTACGGAGTGCGGTCAAACGCAATTTGACGCCGAAGTGTCGCACACATGTCGGCACGGTAACGTTTCGGTGCGGGCGCCCGGCCCGAGCGCCGACGCGCCGCACGCACTACGATGGTGGCATGACTGGCCCGACACAACGACCGCACGACCGACCGCCGCACGACCGACCGCACGTGCGGCTGACCGACCGTCTGCCGTACATCGCCGCGTTCCCCGATGCGCTGGGCACCGGCCTGCTGCTGCACACCGACGCCCCGCTGGCGGACGGGCTTCACGACCGGCTCGGCGCGTTCATCGACACGTATGAGCGGACGCTGTCCCGATTCAGGGACGATTCGACCGTGAGCCGGATGCGCACGGCCGCGCGCGGCGGCGTCTTCGACTTTCCCGACTGGGCATCGGGCCTGTTCGACCTGTACGACGCCCTGTACTCGGGCACCGACGGGGCCATCGACCCATGCGTGGGCGAGGATCTGATCCGACTCGGCTACGACGCCGTCTATTCGTTCACCGTCGAGCCCGACGCCCGCGGCGGGCGTCTGGGCGCCATCCACGGCCGGCCCACCTGGGGCGGCGACGTGGAGCGACATGGCGCCACACTGGTCACCCGGCGTCCCGTCGCACTGGATTTCGGCGCGTGCGGCAAAGGATATCTGCTGGACCTGCTCGCGGGGATGCTGCGCGGCGACCGGAGGCGAACGCGCCAGTCGGCGCACGATGACCGCCAATACGTCATCGACGCCGGGGGTGATTTGCTAGTGCACACGGACGAACCAATCACCATCGCCCTTGAAGATCCTGCCGATCCGGCCAACGCCGTAGGTGCGGTCGAAATCAGCCAAGGTGCATTCTGCGCGAGCTCCCCCAGCCGCCGCCACTGGTCCGACGCCGCAGGCCACCAGCTCCACCATCTGCTCAACGCCATCGACGGTCTGCCGGTTGACGATGTAGCCGCCACATGGGTGGCCGTCATGCCGCACGCAGCATCTTTGAGCACCGCACTGGCCGACGGACTCGCCACAGCCCTGTTCACTACCTCGGCCGTCCAGTTACGTGCTCACTTCGATTTCGAATGCGCCATCCTCAACGCCAATCGTGCCGCCGCCCAATCCCCCAATTTTCCGGGCGGTTTTTTCACACACTAATGTACGAAATCATCAGTATCACATCCAGTGGAGCATTCCCTCGGGCGGACCGATGGGTTGCTCCCTTCAGTCAGCTACGTTGACAGCTCCCCTCGGAGAGGGGAGCCGAGTATAGCTAATCCGCTAATCCGCTAACGCAGGAAACAATCCGTCAGTCAGCGAGTGCGAACTGGCTGTTGTACAGGTCGGCGTAGAAGCCGCCCGCAGCCAGCAGCTCGTCATGGGTGCCGCGTTCGATCACATCGCCGTGGTTCATGACGAGGATCATGTCGGCGTCACGGATCGTGGAGAGGCGATGGGCGATCACAAAGCTCGTACGGCCCACGGTCAGCGCGTCCATGGCCTTCTGGATCAGCTCTTCAGTACGGGTGTCGACCGAGGACGTGGCCTCGTCGAGAATCAGAATCGGCGCGTCCTGCACCATCGCGCGGGCGATGGTCAGCAGCTGCTTCTGGCCCTGGGACAACGACGACTTGTCATCGAGCACGGTGTCGTAGCCGTCCGGCAGCGAACGGATGAAGTGGTCAAGACCCACGGCCTTGCACGCATCCTCGATCTGCTTGTCGGTCACGCCGGGCTTGGAGTAGGCGATGTTCTCGCGCACGGTTCCGCGGAACACCCACGTATCCTGCAGCACCATGGAGAACTGGTCGTGCACGTTCCAGCGCGGCACGGACTTGGTGTCCACGCCGTCAATCGCAATCGAGCCGCCGGAAATCTCATAGAAGCGCATGAGCAGGTTGACCATGGTGGTCTTGCCGGCACCGGTCGGGCCGACGATGGCGACCTTCTGCCCGGCCTTGACGGAGGCGGAGAAGTCGTGGATGATCGGCTTGCCCGGTTCGTAACCGAACTGTACGTGGCTGAATTCCACGTCGCCCTTCACTTCGTGGCCGCCCGCATGGTCCGTGCCGAGCAGGGCCTGCTTGCCGGATTCGTCCTCCATCTCCGGCTCCTCAAGGAAGCCGAACACGCGTTCGGCGGCCGCCGCGCAACGCTGCAGGTTCTGGAAGGCTTGGGCGAACTGCGCCAACGGCTGGGTGAACAGGCGGACATACATCATGAACGCCACGATCACGCCGAACTCGATCTGGCCGTTGAGTGCGAGCGCCGCGCCCACCACACACACCACCACGTAGCCGAAGTTGCCCACGAAGTTCATGAGCGGCATCATCAGGCCGGAGAGGAACTGTGACTTCCAACCCGACTCGTAGAGGTCCGCGTTGTACCGTTCGAAGCGACGGATGGAATCCGCCTCGCCGTTGTACGCCTTGACGATGAGGTGACCGGCGTACATCTCCTCGACGTGGCCGTTGACGTCGCCCAGAGCCGTCTGCTGCCGGGCGAAGTACTTCTGGGAGGCCTTCATGATGACCATCATGATGATCAGGCCGATGAGGCTGGCACCGATGGCGCACAGGGTCATGATCACGTTGTTGTAGAACATCATCACCAGCGCGCCCACGAACAACGTCGCCGAGGTGATCAGCGAGCCGAGCGACTGGCCCAGCGTCTGGCCGATGGCGTCCACATCGTTGGTGATGCGGGACAGCACGTCGCCGTAGCTGACCTTGTCGAAGTATTTGAGCGGCAACCGGTTGATCTTGACCGAGATCGATTCGCGCAGCCGCTGGGCGGTGCGTTGGGTGACGTTGGCCATCATCCAGCTCTGCACATAGCCGAGCACGGCGTATCCCGCGTACAGGGCCACCAGCGTCCAGGCGATGTGGCCCACCGCGCCGAGATCGACCGAGCGCATCACCGGTCTGCCGTTGACGATGGCGGGCAGACCTTTGACGATCTCGTTGGTCATGTCCTTGAGCTTGTCCGGGCCGACGATCTGGCAGACGGTGCCGATCGCGCCCAGGATGAGTGCGACGATGATGACGGGAAGATAGTTGCGGCAGTAGTTCACGAGTTTGCCCATGACTTTGCCGAAATCATGGGGCTTTTCGACGGCGCGCCTGCCGCCCATTGGTCCTCTTGGCATGGTGTTCAGTCCTTTTCGTTGTGCCTTGCCCCTCCGGTGAGGGGATGTCCGCGTGGGGGAAAAATGCCTTACGCCGTAAGCTCCGACTGGCTGAGCTGGGATTCGGCGATCTGGCGGTATACGTCGCAGTTGTCGAGCAGTTCCTTGTGCGTGCCCTGACCCACGACCTTGCCGTCGTCGAGCACGACGATGCGGTCGGCGTTCATGATGGTGCCGATGCGCTGGGCCACGATGAGCTTGGTGGAATCCTTGGCCTCGCGGGCGAGCGCGTCGCGCACCTCGCGGTCGGTCTTGAAGTCGAGCGCGGAGAACGAGTCGTCGAAAATCAGGATTTCTGGGTGACGGTACACCGCGCGCGCAATCGACAGGCGCTGCTTCTGGCCGCCGGACACGTTCGAGCCGCCCTGTGCGATCGCGGCGGCGTATCCGCCGTCCATGCGCGCCACGAATTCGCTGGCCTGCGCCACGTCGGCGGCGGCCTTGACGCGCTCCATCCGCTCGGCCGGCAGGCCGGCGTCCTGCGTGGCCTTGTCCGCGGCGAGCAGTGCGGTCTCGCGCTTGCGGCCGGAGGCGGTGGAGCTGTCCGTCATCTCGACCTCCGCCGGGTCGCCCGGCTGATCGCCGTAGCTCACGTTGGAGGCCACGGTGCCCTTGAACAGCACGGACTGCTGCGGCACGTAGCCGATCTTGTCGCGCAGGGTCTTCAGGTCGTAGTCGCGCACGTCCACGCCGTCGACCAGCACCTGGCCTTCGCTGACGTCATAGAAGCGCGGCACGAGGTTGATCAGCGACGATTTGCCGGAGCCGGTGGAGCCGATGAACGCCACGGTCTGGCCTTGCGTGGCGGTGAAGCTGATGCCTTCGAGCATCGCTTCGCGTGAGTCCGGGTAGGTGAAGCCGACGTTGCGGAATTCCACAGTGCCGCGCTGGCCGGTCTTGGCCACGTCGGCGGCGGTCTTGGTGCCGTTGCCGACGATCGGCTCGGTGTCGAGCACTTCCATGATGCGCTGCGCCGAAACGTCGGCGCGCGGCCAGAGCACGAACACCATGCTCATGAGCAGGAAGCTCATGATGACCTGCACGGAGTAGTTGGAGAACACGACCATGTTGGAGAACACGGTGAGCTTGTCCTTGAGCCCGGCGGCGTCGATCAGGTAGGCGCCGATCCAGTAGACGGCGAGCATCAGACCATTCAGGACGGTGTTCATCAGCGGCATCATGAACGCCATGACGCGGTTGGTGAACAGCTGGGTTTCGGTGAGGTCCTTGTTGGCCTTGGTGAACTTGGACTCCTGGTAGTCCTCGGCATTGTAGGCGCGCACCACGCGCAGGCCGGTGAGGTTTTCGCGGGCCACGAGGTTGATGTTGTCGGTCAGGGCCTGCATCGCCTTGAACTTCGGCATGACCATGGCCATCATGATGGTGATGGACACCAGCAGGACCGCCACGGCGATGCCGGTGGCGAGCGTCCATTCGAAGCCTTCGCCGGCGATCTTGCATACGGCCCATACGGCCATGATCGGCGACTTGACGATGAGCTGCAGACCCATGGTGATGAACATCTGCACCTGCGTGATGTCGTTGGTGGAGCGGGTGATGAGGCTGGCCGTGGAGAACTTGCTCATCTCGGCCGGTCCGAAGGATTCGACCTTGCGGAATTCGAGCGAGCGCAGACGCTGGGTGAACGAGGCGGCCACGCGCGCGGCTATGTAGCCGGTGATGACGGCGCACGCCACGGAGCCGAGCGAGATGAGCAGCATCTTGCCGCCCGCGATCCAGATGTCCTTCATGTCGCTGCCCGGCGTCTCGACCAAGGTGGTGATGTCTGACATGTAGTCGGGCAGTTTCAGGTCGAAGTAGACCTGCCCGACGATGGTCAGCAGGGCGACGAGCATCTGACCGATCTCCGATTTGGAGAGGTATTTCATGATGCGGAACATTGATTTCCCCTTGTATTGGTGTGGTTGACGTGAATGTGGTGTGGTGTTCGGTTGGTTGGATTAGTGGTGTTGATCGGTTTCCGTTGTCTGAATAGTTTCCACGGTTTGGTTACTTACACTGTGAGATATTACGCATGACTCTGGGCATTCGCTGTGAGCCCCCGGGATTACGCTCTGCGCTCAATCGAGGGGCGAACGGGGCCGCCCGTGCCCGGCGCGGGGCAGACGGAGCCTTGACGGAATACGATGTGACCGGATTCGAGGTTATGAACTGGGAGAGCGCGCGGAAGCGGAATCGAGAGTCGTTGTTTCCTAAGGTTGTGGGATATGCGGAGATTGCCCGCATGGCTGGAGTCAGCCGTCAGAGGGCGTACTGTTTCAGTATCTGCGCCAGTTTGCCGACTGGCTCATATACCGCTTGGGGGCTGTTGTCCGGCTGGCATGAAGGCATGTACGTCTAGACAGCCACGTCACCGGCACAGCCGCTAGGAATGCAAAGGGCCGGTGCCCAAAGGCACCGGCCCGACGCTTAGTCAGGGGATGGGAATGAAACCACCCCACCGGTCTTGGCCATCTTCCCGAAGAAGTCGTTGCGCACCGCCTTGAAAGTGGGAAGAAGTTGCAGTGCTTCAACCGGCACTTCCATGTTAGCCGATACCATCGTTCATGTCGAGAAAGCCTTTTGCAGGGGCTGGAACGACCGCCCGGCAATAACCGGGCGACGTTGCCGCGCCAGTCGCGGCGCGGCTTGGTCAGAAAGGCGCAGATCATGCGCATGAATGATGAGGGGCCGCGCAACGGCCCTATGGTCTGGTTGATGGCGGTGCTTGTCATCGCCCTCGCGGCCAAGGTGGACACCACCGCAGCCGACATCACGGTACTCGCCATAGGCGCGTATGCGATGGCCAGCCATAGGAGCAGCTAACGGCCTCAGCTTGCGACGGGTTTATCCCCGCCGCAAGCATTTTCCTTCGATTCGCCGGAAGCTTCTGCAGGACAGTTGACGACAGTCCCGATAGCGCAGATCACGACAGCAAGGAAAATCCCTGTTTTAATGATTATTCCAAGAATCCCCTTTGCGGTGAACAAAGTTGAGCTGCCGTACATTATGAATTCGGTGAGAGTAAGAAGCATCGCGAACACCAGCGTCGCTACACCCGTGCGAAACCAAGGAGCGTGCAATGTTTTCATGTCTACTTCCCTGGCGTAGTTTCGGATGCCATAGCAGCTGATGGAGCCAAGGCATATCCGCCTAAGCACAATGCCAGCGCAAGTCCTAAAGCGGCCATCTTCTCGGAATGTGTGACGGGAACGTCAGCATTCCCTTTGTTCTCTCGAACCATAATTACCTTCTTGGTAATCCCGGAAACTAGTTTTAGTCTCCTGCCATGAACTATAGGCTTGCGCAGCTTGCGAGACTCGATGTCCGTGCTGATTTTTTCTGTGGGGATAACTTGCTCTTTGACGAAAAAACCAATGCCGACGGATGGAACATTCCTGTTCCTGCGTGGAACACCGCTGACGGCAGAAAAGAATGCCTACAGCATCAATTACCAGGTAACTGGCGGGTTCTGTTTCCTTTCCAGCAGTGTTAGGCGCATGTCGAGAAACTGCTGGAAAGAAACCAGTCCAATCATGACCTGTTCAAACATTTCATCCGGCTTCATATCACCGGACTTGTAACTTCCTATGAGGCTTAGAAGTTCGTCAATGTATGAGTGCGCATAGGGTGAATCTTCGGAGTTCCCGGATTGCATGACCTGCAAAGCCTGACAGAGCGCATCTACATGCTTTTGTGAATATGACATAAGTTGCTTTCTGGAATTGATAGCTCAGTCACTTGCGAACGCCGATCAAAATCGCGACTCCCACTGGAACCGTTACGCAAACCCCTACCGTTCGTCGCCCCGCGCCCGTCCGTCCGACATATGCTCGGCCACGCGCCGGTCCCGCTCGGCGAACGCCTCGCTCACCTGCTCCGCGGTCGGCCTCGGCTGGCCCGGATGGCAGATCGACATGTACGTGGTGAATTCCGAGAGCAGTTCGACGAACGCGCGCGTGCGCCGCTCCCCCATCTGCGAGAAGATCCAGCAAATCGCCGAACGCATCTCATCCATCATCCGGCGGGACTGCTCGCGGCCGGAATCGGTAAGGTTCACGCGGATGATGCGGCGATCCTCGGGGTCGATGTCGCGCGTGACCCAGCCTTTCTTCTCCAACGCCGACAACACCGTGGAGATGCGGCCGGAACTGGTCTGGAGCGCGGCGGCCAGCTGCGATGGCGACTGGGTTCCCTTGATGGACAGCTCCCGGAGCACGAACTGCTCGCCGTGGGCCCCACGGGTGAATTCCCTCTGCATCTTCGAACGATTGCCGCATACGCTGGCATACAGTTCGCTGACCGCCTCCTGTTCGAATCCCATACGGGCACCATCCGTTTCCGTTCATTGTGCGGCGCAGCGCCGCGGACGCCCCCAGAATAGCTCACACCGTAAACAATTCAACACCGCAAGCCAATTATCGGCGCCACGGCGCGGGGCGGTCCGCCGGCGCCCGCCGGCGCCCGTCACCGTCCGCGGCTCAGCGCGGCCTTGAGATCACGGCTGCGGTAATGCTCGCGCAGCATCGAGAACCCGCCGAACCCGATCAGCCACACCAGACCGGCGATGGCCGAACTGCGGGGGTCGTCCGCCAGGAACAGCGTCAGGGAAATGAACACGAAGAACACGATCGCCACCGTGTTGAGCACCTTCCACGCGGGCATGACGAACCCGTCCGCGATGAAATCGGCGGAACGGCGATACCTGCGATGCGCCAGCAGCGTCAGGATGTAGATGAACAGGAACACCGCGGAACTGGCGGACGAGAACAGCACGAACGCCCCCGAGATACCGGGGATGGCGTTGACGATCGGCGACAGCAGTATCAGCGCCGCGGACACCAGGATGGCGCGGGCCGGCACCTTGCGATCGGACACCTTGCCGAGCTTGTTCAGCATCGGGTTCGGCGACACCTCGGACAGCTGGTACAGGTGGCGGCCGGCGGAATACAACAGCGAATTGAGCGACGAGGACGCGGCGGTGATCACCACGAAGAACACCAGGGCGGACGCCCAGTTCAACCCGGCATACTGGAACACCATGATGAACGGGGAGGCGAAGGAGCCGTCCTCGTTCGGCTTGAACGAGGTCCACGGCACGATGCACATGATGGCCACGAGCGCGCCCACGTAGAAGATGAGCACGCGCACGATGATCTCGTTGACGGCTTTGGGCAGCACCTCACGAGGATTCTTGGTCTCGGAGACGGTGACGCCCACGAACTCGAGCAGCTCATAGGCGAAGAACACCATCTGGAAGCTCATGAGGAAGGCCATCCAGCCGTTCGGGGCGAACGAGAAACCGGCGAACAGGTTGTCGAGTCCGGCGTGGCCCGCCGGACTCACATGATCCACGCCATGAATCCGCGCGGCCGGATAATGGTAGCCGATCACGATCATGACCACGGCGGTGACGATCATCGCGCCGATCAGCGTGATCTTGATCATCGAGAACCAGAATTCCACCTCGCCGAACACCTTGACGGCGATCAGGTTGACGGACACCAGCGACACCAGGAAACACAGTTCGATCAGCCACTTCCAATGGGTCAGGTCGATGCCGAACGTGTCGAAGAAGGTGATGAAGTACGTGGAGACGGCCGTGATCTCGGTCATGCCCAACAGCACGAGCGCGGCCCAATACGTCCAGCCGGCGAAATGCCCCCACCCGTTGCCCAGGTAGCGGGTGATGAAATTGATGAAGGTGTGCTGGCTGGGGTCGCGGTACATCATCTCGCCGATGGCGCGCATCAGGAAGAACATGATGACGCCGACCAGGATATACACGAAGACGATCGAGGGGCCGGTCAGCGCCAGCGACTTGCCGGACCCCAGGAACAATCCGGTGCCGATGGTGCCGCCGATGGCGATGAACTGCACGTGGCGGTTGTTCAGACCGCGCTCCATCTCGTTGGTCCGGTCCAGGCTTTCGACAGACTTGAGTCTGCCCGTAGCCTGCTGTGTACCACCATTCACATTCGTATCGGCCATACTGATTTCATTTCTCTTCTCCGCCGCCCGATTGTTACGCACCGGACGCGATACTCGTTCAAAACAAGTTCAGACTGTATCACCGAAATATGTCACGAAAACGCTCAGCTCAAGAATACATGCGATGATGCTGTAAGTATTCCGCCAAAAAGTTCAATTCACCAACACCAAATTGAACTTCTGTCTCTATTCCACGGACTTGAGCGAGCTGACCGGGTCTACACGATCGAGCACTGGGTTGGTGAACAGCTGCACCAGCAGCGCGAACGCCAGCGTCGCCACCACGGCAATCGCATAGCTGTACCAGTGCACTTCCACTTCGAAATACAGCGACGGCATATTCAACGCAGCAGTCAGTAATCCGCCTATCCACCTGCCAAGCGGCAGACCAACCACCACACCCATACCGGTCAATATCATCATCTCGCGGTTCACGTAGTTGTGCACCTCGCGGTCATAGAAGCCCAGCACCTTCAGTGTGGCCATCTCGCGGATGCGTTCGGACACGTTCGTATTGGCCAACGTAAACAGCACCACCAGCGCCAGACCGCCGGCGAGCCCCACAATCAGCGCCACCACGGCACCCATCAGATCGAACTTAAACGTGGCGGCCAGATGCGCACAGCTCACGGCCTTGAGCACCGACGATTCCTCGCCCAATCGATCCGCATATTCGGCCTGTTCGGTCTCGGAACCTTTCAGCTTGACGAGCATCGCGTTCCACGTCAAGGTCGAGGCAGTGCCATCCCCCGAAGCCGAAGACGTCACACCGTCGGCCGCAAACTTCTGGTCGTACAGTCGCTCACTGATGTACACATCAGAGCCAACAAGATTGCGCGTCACGGCCGCGACCTGCACCTTGGCCCGGCTGCTGCCGCCATTGCCCAGCGTGACGGTGTCGCCGGCATGAATATTCAGCGAGTTGGCGGCGGACTGCGACACAATCACGCCACTATCATCCAACGCTACAGTGCCACCACCCGCTTTGCCGAAGATATTGGGCAGTCCGAACCATTCATCATCGCCGGCTTGTTCCAACGTGACCATATCGTTCAAGATATTCAGCGAATCGTTGGGCACGGTCATCAGCTGCACGGTTTCGCTTTCCTGCTCCGCATTGCTCATTTCGCCGCTATCCACGCGCAGATTCAGCGTTTCGGCGGCCTGGCCATCTTCTGCCACCTGCTTGCGCATCGCGGCGGCGTTATCGTCATTGGCCACCACCATCAAGTCATACTGGTAGATCTGCTCATATTGCTTGACGCCAATCGTGTCGACGGTGTCGTTAATCGCAAATCCGCAGATAATCAGCGCTGTGCAACCGGCCACGCCGCCCACGGTCATAATCAAACGTGACTTGAATCGGAAGATATTGCGCGCAGTGACTTTGCCGAGGAAGTTCAGCCGGCTCCATACCGGGCGAATTCGCTCCAACAATATGCGAGCGCCCGTCTTCGGCGCCTTCGGCCGCATCAGCGCGGCGGGCGTGTGCCGTATATCCTCGCGGCAGACGAGCGCGGTGACCACTCCCACACCGACCACGAACAGCACGATGCCGGCCGAGCCGTACAGCCAGTCGTATTCAAGTCGCACACCGGGCAATATATACAGTCCCTCAATCACCACCAGCAGGAATGCCGGGATGCCGAGGAATCCGACCAGCAGACCGATGCCGCCGCCGACCAGGCAGGCGAGCAACGCGAACAGCAGATACCGGCTGGACACGGCGAGTCCGCCATAGCCGAGGCCAAGGTAGGTGCCGATGAGTCCGCGATCTTCCTCGACCATGCGGGTCATGGTGGTCAGGCTCATGAGCACGGCGACCAACAGGAACACAATCGGGAATGCGCGGCCGATGGATTCGATGGAACTGACATCTGATTTGAGCGAGCTGAATCCGTCGATCGAGGCGCGCGTCTGCACATACCAACGTGCGTTGGCCACATCGTCGATGCGCCGTTGCTGCTTGGCGAACTCGCTTTCCGCTTCGCTTCGCTTCGCATCGAGTGCAGACTGCGCATCATCCAGTTTCGCCTTGCCGTCCGCGAGCTGTTGTTCGCCTTCTTTCAGCTGCCGCTCGCCTTCTTCGAGCTGCTGCTTGCCGCTGGCCAGTTGGGCGGCCTGCGCTTCAAGTTGCGCCGACTGGGTTTCGAGGGTTGCGGCATTCGCTTCGAGTTCCGCGGATTTGGTATTGAGCTGTGCCTCTCCTGCAGCCGCTTCCTGTTCCTTGGCGGTCAGTTGCGCGTTCTGCTGGTCCAAGGTGGATTGTGCGGGGGCAATGGTTTCGTTTAATGTGCGCTGCAAATCGGCTTTCTGCTGGGTCAGACTGTCTCGCTGCGTTTGCAGTTCCGTTTGCTTGGCGGCCAGCTGTTGCCGCAGCTCACTGATTGACGGCACTTCAGGCAGGGTAATGCCAAGGCGCGCGAGCAGTTGCTTGATGGCCTGCCATGTGGGTGAGTTGAAGTCGATATTCGGGTCAAGTTGCGCCAGTAGATTGTCGGCCTGTTGAATCATGGACAGCATCTGATCAATTTGCGCCACGCCTTGGTCGATTTGGGTAATGCCCTGTTCGATTTTCGTGCGATTGGCGGTCAGTTCCGTTTGCGCCGCATCGAGCTGTTTGCGAGCCGAGGTGAGCTGCGTTTTGCCTGATTCGAGCTGGGTGCGCGCTTCGGCTATCTGCTGGCGACCTTGCGCGATCTGTTGACGGGCCGATGCAATCTGCGCACGTCCATCGGCGAGCTGCCGTTCGCCATCGGTAATGGTTGTCCTGTTGTTCTCCAATTCGGTACGGCTATCTTGCAATGTCGTTTCGTTGGCTTCCAGCTCGGCCCAGTTGTCGTCGATCTGCTTCTGGGCTTCGTCCAGCTGCTCGTTGGCCTCGTCTTTGGCATCGTCCAGTCTGCGCTGCGCGCTGGAGACGATCTGTTGACGACGGGCTTTCTGGCGTGTGGCCTGTATCTGATGCTCGATACGGTCGGCCACGGTTTTGACGGCTTCATCGTAGGCATCGGAAAACGTGTCAAAATCGGACGCACCAGTGACGGCAACCGATATCGCAGTGTATATATTGCCGGTCACGCCGTCGCTGGGTGCAAAGAACGTATAGTCCTCGGATGAGGTGGACCGGAAGGAGGTCATGCCCGAATAGCCGTCTGGATTGTTGAGGTCGCGCGGGTCGAGTACGACGCCGGTGATGGTGAGTTTCGTGGGGAACTGCGGGGATTGCTCGGCGTCGGCGTCCGTATTGGCGTCGGACTTCGCATCGGATGCCCAGGCATTGGCGGCGACACCTACCGTATCGGCATTCTTGGAATCGTCATTGGAATCATTATTGGCATCGTCAGTCTCCGTGGCCGCTACCGATATGACGGATGAAGAGGTGTCTTGTGGCGTCACAGTAATGGTGCCGCCAATCTTGAGTCCGCTATCGTTCAGGAATTGCTGCGTAACCGCCACTTCGCCGGCCTTGTTCGGCAGTTTGCCCTGCCGTATGTACGGCTGATCAAGCCCTTCGGTACCGATTTCCTGCATGGTCACGGTTTTCTTGGTGCCGTCCACCAACGTGGTCACCGTCTGAGAACGTTCGGGCTGCACGGTTTGCACACCGTCGATTCGGCGCAGTGCCGCTGCATCATCACCGGTCAGGCCGTATGTGGATAGCACCTGCAGGTCATGCAGTCCCTGCTGATCGTAAAAACGACCGGCCGCCAGAAAAGCATCGCGGCATCCGGCGTAGATGCCGGTCAGCACGGCCACGCCAAGCAGCGTAATGACGGCGATCGAGACGAACCTCTTCCAGCTGCGCAGCCAGCAACGCAACGTATCTTTGGCAAATACCGCAGAAACGCCCACTCCTCGACCGCCGCTATCGTCGAGGTTCCGCCGTTTCACAGAATGTTTCACAGGTTGTTTCACGAATCGCCTCGCTTGTTTCACGGGGCGTTTCACAGAGTGTCTTGCAGTGAGCATCGCCAATCACCTACCATTCGATATCGGCGATGGGCTGCGGCGTTGCGTTGACCTCCTCGCTGGTCACCTTGCCGGAGCGGAAGCGAATCACTTTATGAGCCATCGGTGCAAGCGCGGAATTATGCGTGATGATCATCACGGTCATGCCTTGCGTTTGGCAAATATCCTGCAGCAGCTGCAGTACTTCCTTACCGGTCTCGTAATCGAGCGCACCGGTCGGCTCGTCACACAACAGCAGCTTCGGCTTTTTGGCAATCGCGCGGGCGATGGATACACGCTGTTGTTCGCCGCCGGACAGTTGCGCTGGGAAGTTCCCCATGCGCTCCCCCAACCCGACCTTGCACAAGGTTTCCACCGGGTCGAAATGGTCGGGACAAATCTGTGAGGCAAGCTCCACGTTTTCCAGCGCGGTAAGGTTCGGCACAAGATTGTAGAACTGGAAAACGAAGCCGATGTCGTTGCGCCGATAGGTCACCAAATCGCGCTTGCGCAATCCGGTGATATCGCGATCGCCCACAATAACACGGCCGGAAGTCGCGGTATCCATGCCGCCCAGAATGTTCAACGCCGTGGTCTTGCCTGCGCCCGACTGGCCGAGGATGACGCTTAGCTCACCTTGATCGGCGGTGAAACTCGCCTCGTCGAGCGCTCGAATCACACTGCTGCCGGAGGGGTATTCCTTGACCACATGATCGAATTCGATATACGCCATCACGCACCTCCGACAGTTCCCACCACGGCGCGTCACATCGGCGAAGCCGTCTGCGTTCCCTTGTTCCCTTCCAGTAAAACAACACCATGACGGTTGCGCAACCAGCATACGGATCGTGAGTCGCCGGTCTCGCCCAGTGGCGGTGGGCGTTGCCATCACGCCATACGGCGTTTTACAATGGCGGGCATCGCGCATGGCGGGGTCGCCATCCATGCCGATAGTCAGAGGAACCTGGGGAAGGGCATCATGAGCACTAACGATACGTCCGAACAACCGCGCGAAACCGACGATGTGCCGGTGCCGGCCACGCTGCGCAAGTCACTGAAGAACCGTCATATCCAGCTGATTGCACTGGGCGGCGCCATCGGAACCGGCCTGTTCTATGGTTCCAGCGAAGCCATCGCGCTGGCCGGCCCCTCGATTCTGCTCGCCTACTTGGTCGGCGGCTTCGCAATCTTCATGATCGTGCGCGCGCTGAGCGAAATGTCCGTTGAGGATCCGGAGGCGGGCGCGTTCAGCTACTACGCCACTCGCTACTGGTCCAAGCGCGCCGGCTTCATCTCCGGTTGGAACTACTGGTTCAATTACATCCTCGTCTCGATGGTGGAGCTGTCAGTGGTGGGTTCGTTTGTGAACTACTGGTTCCCGGCGATTCCGACATGGGTGTCGGCGGCCGTGTTCTTGGTGATTATCTGCGCCGCCAACCTGCTGGGCGTCTCCAAGTTCGGCGAGTTCGAGTTCTGGTTCGCCATTATCAAGATTGTGGCCGTGATCGCCATGATTATCGGCGGCCTGGCCGTCATCATCTTCGCTCTGCCCACCACATCCGGTATCAAAGCGAGCTTTGCCAACTGGTTCACCTTGGAAGGGGGCTTCTGCCCGAACGGTCTCATGGAGCAGACTAAGGACGGCACCTGGACCGGTCTGTTGATGGCGCTTGTCGTGGTGATGTTCAGCTTCGGCGGCACCGAGCTCATCGGCATCACCGCCGGCGAAACCGAGGACCCTCGTCGTACGATTCCCCGCGCCACCAATGACATTATCTGGCGAATTCTCGTATTCTACATTGGCGCGCTCGGCGTAATCATGGCCGTAATACCGTGGAACACCACCGGCGGAGACGCTGCTCCCAGCCCGTTCGTGCAAATCTTCGATTCCGTGGGCATCCACGCGGCCGCCGGCATCCTCAACTTCGTGTGCCTGACCGCCGTGATGAGCGTCTACAACTCCGGCCTGTACGCCAACTCCCGCATGCTGTATTCGCTGGCCAAGCAAGGCAATGCGCCCGCGTATCTGGGCAAGCTCAACGCTAAGGGCGTGCCGGTGGCCGGCGTGCTGACGTCCGCCGTGATCACCGCCATCGCCGTGGTCGTGGTGTTCGTGTGGCCCGAGTTCGCGTTCAACTATCTGATGTCGATTGCCACCATCGCCGGCATCATCAACTGGACGATGATCATGTTCACCGAAATGAAGTTCCGTAAGGTGGTCGCCGCGGGCGGCGCTCCCGAGGATTCCGAGCTGGCCGGCAAGTCCGGCAAGGAAGCGCTCGACGCGATTCACTTCAAGCTGCCGTTCGCTAAGGTGACCCCGTGGGTGGTGTTGGCGTTCTTGGCACTGGTGGTGGTGCTCATGTGCTTCTCCGCCAGCTACCGCGTCGCCGTCATCGCCGGCGTGATTTGGCTCGCCATTCTCTTTGCGGCCTACCAGCTCACTCAGGCGAAGAAGTAGAGCCTCATTTGCGAATAGCTCTCAGAATACGCCGCTTGACATTTGCATCTATGGTCTCATTTGGGTCAAATTCCTCTAGGTAACGCGGGATACCGCCCAGTATCGCGTAGGCCAGCGCCTTATCCTCGTTGACTGTCCGCTAGCTGCTTAGCGTTGCATACTATCGGGAGAATCCACAGGATCGGCGAGATATGGCTTGAAGACGCGCTCGGTGACGGGGATATGGAGCATCAGCATGGTGCCGTAGCCAAGGATCACCAGCAGGAACAGTCCACCGGGCATGTAGAACCAGCTGGCCACCAGCAGCGCCACGAACACGGCATCCACGATGATCAGGGCCACGGTCATCGCGATGTGGGAGATGCCGAAGATGAAGGCGTTCTTCAAGGTGCCGGCCGCGGTGTTCTCGAAGCGTGCCTGAAGCGCGAACACCCATTCGAAGCCGATAAGCCAGAGGATGGTCAGCGCGAATTTGATGATGAGCAGCGGCGTGATCTGCAGGACGATCCATGACCAGACCAGTGCAATCAGCACCACCAAGAACGGCAGCCACAGCAGCGTGGCTTTGATGAAGTTGGTTTTGAATGACTTGAAGTAGTTGGCGGTTACGCCTTTGCCCTCGCCCTCGATGGAGCGGCGGCAAGCATCATGGCCGGCAGTCAGGGCCGCACCGATGGTGATGAGCGGAATCGAAGTGACCAGCATCAGAATGTTGATCCATACGCCGTCAACAAGATTGCTCCACGCGCGCATGAATTTCGAGTCCGGTGCCAGCCAGTTCATCAACTACTCCTTGTGCTGCTCTTGGCTCCCCTCAAGGAGGGGAGCCAGATTGTCGGGCTCAACCCTTGACCGCTCCGCCTTCGGCCCTGCAATTACGGACTCGCCTACGACGAGGCTCATCATTAGCTTCGCCGCTGTCGCGGCTCAGCCTGGAGCCTGCTGGAAGCCCACTGGGCTTCCAGCCATGGGCTGACGACGCGAGTCGTCAGCCCTTGACGGCTCCCGCCATGACACCAGAGACTATATACTTCTGGCATACCAAGTAGAAGACGATGATGGGGATGATGGCCAGCACCAGGCAGGCCATCATGGCGCCCATATCCACGGAACCGTAGCCGCCCTTGAGGTATTGCACGGCGACCGAGATGGTCTTGTACTTGCCGAGGTCGAGCGTCAGGTACGGCAGCAGGTAATCGTTCCAGATCCACATGGCTTCGAGGATGGCCACCGAGACGATCGACGGCTTCATGATTGGCACCACGATCTGGAAGAAGATGCGCGGCACTGACGCGCCGTCGATCATGGCGGACTCCTCAAGCTCCTGCGGGATGCCCTTGATCACGCCGGTGAAGATGAACACGGCCAGACCGGCCCCGAAACCGAGGTACACGATGCACAGGCCCCACGGGGTATTGAGCTTCAGCATGTCGGCGATCTTGGAGAGGGTGAACATCACCATCTGGAACGGCACGATCATGTTGAACAGGAACAGGGTGTAGAGCAGCTTCGCAGCCCAGTTGTTCACGCGCACGATCCACCATGCGCACATCGAGGTGCACACCAGAATCAGCACCACCGAGCCGACGGTGATAAGCAGCGTCCAGCCGAAGGAGGCGAAGAACTGCGTGGTCTCGATGCCACGCACATAGTTCTCAAGTCCTACAAACGCCTTGCCGGTCGGCAGGGAGAAGGCGTTCTTGGAGATGTACGCCTTCTGCTTGAAGGAGTTGATCAGCACCAGGACGATCGGGAAAACCCAGAACAGGGAGACGACGGCAAACAGCACGGTCCATAATGCGCCATGCTTCACAGGCTTGTTCTCGTTCATCAGGCTGCCACCTCCTTGCTCGTGGTGAGCTTGTTCTGAATCAGGGCGATGACCGCGACCAGGATGAAGAACAGCACGGCCTTCGCCTGGCCGACGCCTTCCCAGCCCATACGGCCGTAGAAGGTGCGGGTGATGTTCAGCGCCAGACCTTCAGACATGTTGCTCGGCGCACCGTTGGTCAATGCGAGGTTCTGGTCGTAGAGCTTGAAACCGTTGGTCACGGTCAGGAAGGAGCACACGGTGATGGACGGCATCATCAGCGGGATGATGATGCGGAACATGGTCTGCCGTCCGTTGGCGCCGTCCACGGCCGCGGCCTCCAGCACGTCGGTGGGCAGGGCCTGCAGGCCGGCGATGTAGATGATCATCATGTAGCCGATCTGCTGCCAGCACACCAGGATGACCAAACCCCAGAACCCGTAGGACGCCTTATAGGTCAGGGCGCGGCCCCAATGGGCCAGTACGCCGTTCAGGAGCAGCAGCCAGATGTAGCCCAGGATGATGCCGCCGATAAGGTTCGGCATGAAAAATACCGAGCGGAACAGCGTGGATCCCTTGATCGCCTTGGTCAGCATGTAGGCGATGGCGAAGGCGATCACGTTGATCACGATGGTGGTCACGATGGTGAACGCGGTGGAGAAGCCGAGCGCGTGCAGGAATTCCTTGTCCTTCAGCGCTTTGCCGTAGTTCTTAAGCCCCACCCATTCACCGTCGGTAACGGTGGTGAATTCGCAGAAGCTTAAGTAGATGCCCATGATGAAGGGCACCAGGAACCCGATGATGAATGCGGCGAATGTGGGGAGCGCGAACAGCGCCCACCATCTGCGTATCGCCTTGCCAGCCATGCTGATCATGACTTTTCCTCCTCCTTGAGTCCGCTATGTTGCGACACTGCATCGTGCGCCGGCTGCGGAGTTCAACTCAATGCGAGCCTGCCGATCGAGAACCGCATGCACGGCCTGTTCTCGTTCAAGCCTATGTTCATAGTAAACGCCGAATCATTATATGTCAAACGTTGTCATTTTTAGCGTTTCAAGCTCGAGCATACTCCAGCTCCAGCAATCTTCTTTCAACTAAGATAACGGCTATATAAAGCCAATCTAACGCCGTCATAGACACTTTGCAAACGTTTGTAATACAATCGTTGTCATCGCCGCAAATCAATCAATCAGCATGTACACTGTAGTCAGTTGTGCATGTGTATTGCGATTTTCCATTCAACGCAAGGGGGCTGCAATGGCTACGAGCATTCAGGATGTCGCCCGCGAGGCCGGCGTCTCCATCTCCACCGTCTCACGTTCCTTCACCAGACCGGATCTGGTGTCGGCCAAGACCCGCGAGCGCGTGCTCGCCATCGCCGACAAACTCAATTTCTCACTCTCCCGCTCGGCTGCGGCCCTGAAATCCGGCCGCGCCCTGCGCATCGCAGTACTGATGAGCGGCCATATCCGCCTGTGGTTCACCGCCTCGGTCATCGAGGGGCTCAACGAAGTGCTGCACACGCAGGGCTACGATATTTCGGTATTCCAGATTTCCAGCATCGAGGAGCGCAAGGAATTCTTCGAGATGTTGCCGGTACGCCGTAACGCCGATGCCGTGATTGTGGCGTCTTTCGATATCGACAACAACGAAATCGCGCAACTGGCTTCGGTCGGCGTGCCGATCGTCGGCATCAATTCAGTCGAGCCCGAAGCCCGCGGCTTTACCGCCGCCGTCAATATCGACGACGTGCAGGGCTCCACGCTGGCCGCCCGCCATCTTATCAATCTCGGACATCGCCGCATCACCTATATCAGCACCAATCGCGAGGTGTCGCTGAGCTTCTCCGTGCAAAGCCGATTCGACTCATTCACCGCCTGCTGCCGCAGGGAAGGCATCGAGCCGCAGGTCATCGTCTGCAAGGTCGATGACGATGGACGTTATGAAATCAGCGACGTGGTCGACCAACTCATGAGTCAAGACGAGATGCCCACCGCCATCGCATGCCAGGAGGATGGCATCGCTTTGCCGCTTATGTTCCAGCTGGAGCGCAATGGATTCTCCGTGCCCGGCGACGTCTCGCTGGTCGGCTACGACGATAGTTTCTACACCGGCGATATCGGCCTGACCACCATCCGCCAGGATCCGGCGGAGATGGCCCGCGTGGCAGCCCGCATGACGCTCGACCTCATTGACGAGAAGCCGATTGAGCAACCCTATATCGTGTTCCCGGCCCAGCTGAAGGTCCGCTCCTCCACCTCCCGCGTTAAGTAGGCTCACACAACAACGCCCACCATAGAAAAAGCGTGAGGCAACCGCACAATAACGCTCAATCGCACATTGTGGGAAATGGCGGAAATCGCCGATCCATGGACCCACAGTGTGCGATTGGCCGGGTGTGCGCCTCACACTTTTTCCGCGGCGGCCGATTTTGTACGAGACTCAGCAATACAAAGCGGCGCCCCTGGAGAAGGAAAGGCAGGGGCGCCGCGGATTGTTACTTATCGGCTATGGGACTCTATGAGACTCAGTGCGAGGCCTCGTATTCGGAAGCCCAACCGTCCACGAAGGCAGTCTTGACGGCATCCCACTTGCCGGTGCCCTGCGCGTACTCGAGCAGCGCCTGGCCGACCTTGTTCTTCCATTCCTCGGACGGCATCATGGTGAAGTTCCAAGAAACCTGGGTCTTGCCGGACTCCTGGTCTTCCACGGCGGCCTCGGTCAGCGGGTTGTCGCTTTTGACGTCATCGAAGGTCTTGAACGGCGTGGTGAAGCCCATGTCCTGAGAAAGGGCCTTCTTGCCGGTATCCGAGGTGATCACCCACTTGAGGAAGTCCTCGGTGGCCTTCTTGTCGGCGTCGGAGGCCTTGTCATTGATACACCAGTAGTTCTCGGAACCGGTGGTCAGACCCTGCTTCTCCTCGCCCTTGACGCCGATGTAGATCGGCATCATGCCTACCTGATCGTCGGCCATGCCGGCCTTCTGCAGGTCGGTCCAGGCCCAGGTGCCGTTCTGGTAGAAGGCGGCCTCGCCGAGCGCGAACTCGGAGTTCGCATCATCTCCGGTCTTGGCGCTGAGCTGGGTGGGTTCGGTGGTGGAGTCGGTGATGTACAGGTCGAAGATCTTCTTGTAGTTCGGCAGGTAGGTGCCCTTGATCTTGGCCGGCTGCTCGGTGACGTTGTCGTCCTTGAACTCGTAGTAAAGCGGCAGATTGGCCAGGTGGGTCTTGAAACGCCAGTCGGAGCTGGAGTCGAAGCCGGCGGGGGGGAACGCGCCCTTGATGCCGAGCTCGTCCTTGCGGGTCTGCATGTCGTCGGCCACGGCCTTCAGGGTGTCGAAGTTGTCGATTTCGTCCATGGACGTGGCCTTGGCGCCATCCAGCGCGAAGTACTTGTTGAGGATGTCCTTGTTGTAGATCAGGCCGTAGGTTTCCATCACATACGGCACGCCGACCACCTTGTCGCCATCCTTCAGGGCCACATCCTGGTTGGCAAGCTCCTTGTACACATCCGTATTGGACATGTCAGCGGTGTACTTCTTCCAGTTCTGGTAGCCGACCGGGCCGTTGACCTGGAACAAGGTCGGGGCGTCGGTTTTGGCGATTTCGGACTTCAGGGTCTGCTCGTAGGTACCGGAGGCCGCGGTCTGCACCTTGACCTCAACGCCCTTTTCCTTGGTGTATTCCTTGGCCAGAGCAGTCCACTGATCAGCCGCTTCCGGCTTGAAGTTCAGGTAGTAGACCTTGCCCTTGGCGTCATCGCCGGAGGTCGAGCTTCCGCAGGCCGCCAAAGTGCCAAGGGACATCGCAGCGATAGCCGCCATCGCGACTGCTGACTTGACTGTACGATTCATCATCGAACCTTTCTCTTTCATCGTCGACCCCGGCCATCCCCGGTCGGGACAGGTACGCTAGCACGCACCTTTACGACTATCGACATGCACTATTATGCAACGGTTTGCTTCTTTTTGCAAACGATAGCAATAGCGGCGCGTCATGAATCATCATTTTCAGGCCATTGTCAACAGATATCCTATTACTTCAGCCTTTTTGCCTCATTATCGCAATGCAAGCGTTCGCAATCATGAGAGCGCTAACATATCTTTCATGGCGATCGATTGCCACTTATACCCATCAAAAACAACACGCCGACGCTATCGTTTGCAAATCATTTATCGACATACCGCAATTCCCACCACAAACAATAAAGGCCCGCCCGCAGTAGCGGGCAGGCCAGCGTAATCACAGCGCAACCGGGGCTAGGCGTTCCACCGTTCGATGACGTTATCTCCCTTATAGACGCTGAGCACCGAGTAGTGCGCCGTATCCAAACGCAGCAACCGCGCAAAATGCGGGTCCACGCCCAGCCATTGCGAGGTGAGGATGCGCAGGATGTGCGCATGAGCCACCAACAGCACATCATGGCCGTCTTTCAGAAGCGGCGTAATCTCATCGATGGCGCTCTTGGCGCGTGCCGCTGCTTCTTCCAGCGTCTCGCCAGGCCCGGCATGAACCGGCACCTGCTCGCCCGAAGGCAAGGTCTCGACCCAATCGCCCTCCAGCGTGGGCGTCAGCGAGCGCGGCCCGTCACGCCACACATCCCATTCAAAACCGCTGGCCTCACTCACCTGCTGGCGCGTACGCCCCTCGGCTCGGCCGTAATCCCATTCAGCGATGCCGTCCAACACACCATGGTCCGCAAAACCAGCCAATTCAGCGGTTTGGCACGCTCGCTTCAGCGGACTGGAAAACACACAGCCCTGGCTGAATCCTTCGGGGAAAGCTTCGCGCAGGCGCCTTCCGGCATCCGCTGCCTGCTGCTCGCCGACCGCGGTCAACGGGATGTTCGTGCGCCCGGTATGCTGCCCGGATTCGCTCCACACGGTCTGGCCGTGGCGCAGCAACACCAAAAATCCGTTGCCGCCACGAGAGTTCTCGACGGCAACGGTGCCGTTCACGTTCTGTTCGCTCATGCCTCCACTCTAGTCTGCGCTCGTTCATGACTCCACCATTAACGCCCATCTTTTGCGCTGAGATGATTGAGATGCTATTAGACTGAGAGTCATGAGCGACGAAACGAACACCGACTTCCCCTCCAGCGCCGACCGCGCGGTCGACAGCCTGCACCGCATCGACGAGAAGGTCAATAAGCTGCGCGAGGACCGACTCAACGACCCTGATTCTCTGGGCGACAAGCTCATCAAGTCGGCAGCCCCAGCGCTGGCAGGCTTGGTTGCCGGCAAAGTATTCCAGATGATATGGGACAAGGGCACGAGCAAACGCAATCTGCGCAAGGGACTGGCGGCAGACGCGCCGCAAGGTCTGGCAATGAGTCTGGCATTCGCCGCCGTTTCGGCCGCACTCGGCGCAGTGGTTTCGCAACTGTCGGATCGGGGCTCCAAGGCGTTCGTCGACCACCGCCATCGCAAGCCCAGCCGCTAATCCCCCGGTTGGATGATGGTTTCTGTTGGTTGACTGATGGCTCATCGCTGGAATTTCGTCAAGGACCCATCAGCCAATCGACAGGAACCATCAGTCCAGCACAGTTCCGCCACACAATATCGGCATTTCACTGTGAGGTAATTCACCGTGGCGTCCGGCGTCTGCCGTGCGACAATAAAGCCATGGTTACCAACGCAACAATCGAGGCTCTTCTGGGCCGCCGCTCCATCCGTAAGTTCAAGGACGAGGCCATCGACGACGATACCCGCGCCACGCTCGAAACCGTCGCCCAGCATGCCGCGTCCAGCCAGTTCCTTAACGACTGGTCCGCCATCCGCATCACCGATCCGGCCATCAAAGCCAAGCTCGCCGAATTCGGCCATCAGCCGTATATTGCCACTGCGCCGCTGCTGTACGTGTTCGTCATCGACGAGCACCGCAACGCGCGCATCGCCGAACGCAAGGGCATCGATCCCGCTTCCGACGAATTCCATCTCAAGTACAGTTATCGCTTTACCCAAGCTCAGAACGACGCAGTGCTGGCCCTGCACGCCATGGAGACCGCCGCCTATTCGCTGGGACTGGGCTGCGTGATTCTCGGCTCTCTACTCAACAACATCCCCGGCCTTATCGACGTGCTGAATCTGCCGGAATACACGTATCCGGTGCTGGGTCTGGCCATCGGCAAGCCTGATCAGAACCCGACCGTCAAGCCGCGCATGCCGCGCACGATGCAGTTCTTCGAGAACACCTACCCGGCTGACGCCGATGGAGTACTCGACCAGCTGCCCGCCTTCGACGAAGAAGTTCACCGGTACTACGATCTGCGCCAAGCCGACCGTCCGGTGGACGCCTTCAGCGATCAGGTCGTCACAATCAGTCGGCAGGATGTCAGCCATCAGACGCTGCTCGACAAGGCCGCCGCTCAGGGCTTCCGTCTGGATTAGTGAGACCAGGACCAACGAGATAGGCTCGGATGGGCTCGTCACTGAGTCGTCTCAGTCTCAGCACTGCGACGACTCAGTCCCAACACCTCAACATCTCATCACCGGATACCGGCAAAATTGCACAACCATCACGCCGGTGTCGCACTATCAATGAGCGCCCACATATCAGTCCCATTATGCGGACAATCAAGGGGCAGTTTTGCAAGAAAACCCGCCAAACCAGCAGTATCCGCACCAGTGGTGGGAATAGACTGCATGTGGCTGCAATGACTACGAACCGGAAAAGAGGGACTGGATGCGGACAGTTTGGCAAGTCTTTCTGCGCGATTGCAGACGTATCTTACGCAATCCCGTTGCCGTTGTGGTGACGCTCGGCGTAGCAATACTGCCCTCGCTGTACGCATGGTTCAATATTCTCGCCAACTGGGATCCCTATTCAGCCACCGGCAATCTGCAAGTGGCCGTAGCCAATGAAGACCAAGGCACCACCAACGATCTGGTCGGCCATCTCGATGCGGGCCGGCAGGTCGTCAAGAAACTCAAGCAGAACGACGAACTCGGCTGGCGCTTCGTAGACAATGAGGAACAGGCCGTACACGGCGTGGAGACCGGCGAATACTATGCAGCCATCGTGCTGCCCAAGGATTTCAGCGCCAGCTTGGTCGAATCGGTGACCGGAACCTCCAAACAGCCGAAAATCAAGTATTACGTCAATGAGAAGAAGAACGCGATCGCGCCGAAAATCACCGACACCGGTGCCACCACCATCGATGAGCAGATCAACTCCGCCTTCGTCACCACGGTAGCCACCACCGTTGCCTCGGCCGTTTCCGAAGCGGGAGACGATCTCGACCAAGTCACCGGCAAAGCCCAGCACGATACGATCGATGATCTCAATACGGTGATGTCCACGCTGAACACCGTTCAGGATTCACTCACCGACTTACAGGACACGCTAGCCCAGTCAGACACGATTCTCGCCGACGCCAAACAGACCACCGCCTCACTCAAGCAGACCGTCGCGGCCGCGCAGAAGGCCTCCCGCCAGTCCGGCACACTGTTGGCGGAAACACAGGCCGGGTCACAAGCCTTCTCCACCACACTGGTCGGCGCGCTCGACACCAGTTCAGCACAACTCTCCGGACTGGCCGTTCACGTCAACAACGCCGCCGGCAGCATCACCGGCTCCTTCAACAGCGCGCAGAACTCCGTCGACACCATCACCAACACACTTTCGGCTCCACTGAACGCCACCCAAACGTCAATCAGCGATCTGAAAAACGCGCTGACCAAAGCCGGCATCGGCAAAGACACCACCGACCCGGTCGGCCAGAACATCTGGAAACAAATCGATGCGCTCGACTCATTGATCAGCAAACAGCAGACACAGCTCAACACCTTCCATACCGACACCACACAGTTCATCAACTCCGGCAAAGACGCCACCACGAATCTTTCCGGAGCCATGACCAACACCACCACCGGCGGCATCGCGGCGCTGAATACCGCGCGCGGCTCGCTGACCGGCACCGTGATGCCATCGCTCACCTCATCATTGAACAGTTTCGCCGCCCTGAACGGCACGCTGGATGGCACGTTGACTTCGTTGTCCGGCACCTTGGATCAGGCCGACGGGCTGTTCGACCAGCTTGTCGATACCCTGAACCAAACGAAAACCACCATCAGCAGCACGCAGGATTCGCTGCGCCAGGTGGCCAGCGATGTCGCCACCGTACGCACCGATATCGCCACGCTCGATAGTTCCGCCGCTTACCAGAAAATCCGGGATACGCTGCATCTGGATGACAAGGGATTCGGCGAGTTCATGGGCAATCCCGTCGCTCTGACCACGAAAGTCGTGTATGCCACCGACAATTACGGGTCCGCAGTCACCCCGTTCTACACGAATCTGGCACTGTGGGTAGGCGGTTTCGTGCTGATTGCCATCTACAAGCTTGAGGTCGACCGCAAGGGCATTCGCCGTATCACCGCTACGCAAGCATATCTTGGCCGCTGGCTGCTGCTGGTCACCATCGGATTCCTGCAAGCCGTCATCGCCACCATCGGCGATCTGGTGCTCGGCATCCAATGCGAGCATCCGCTGCTGTTCATCTTGGCCGGGATCTTCTGTTCGTTCGTATACATCAACATTATTTACGCACTGGCCGTGGCGTTCCGCCATATCGGCAAAGCCATCGCCGTAATTCTGGTCATTGTGCAGATACCCGGCGCCTCCGGCCTGTATCCGATTGAAATGATGCCGAACTTCTTCCGCGAACTGCACCCGTGGCTGCCCTTTACCTACGGCATCAACGCGATGCGCGGCCCGATTGCCGGCCTGTACGCGAACCATTACTGGCTCGACATGCTGCACCTGTTCTGGTATCTGCCGGCGGCACTCTTCGTGGGACTTGTCATACGCCGGTATGCGATGAACCTGAACGCGCTGTTCGACCGTCGTTTGGGAGATACCGACCTGATGATCACCGAGCACAACAGCATGGTGAACGAACAGGTGAGCTTGAACTCCGTATTCCGCACGGTGTCCGACAGCAAGGAACTGCGCGATATCATCGCCCATCGCGCGCACCGGTTCTTCGCACGGTATCCAAAGATGATCGTTGCCGGTCTGACATTGCTGACCGTACTCCCGTTCGTATTCCTGGTGCTGCTGTTCGTCACCCAAGAGAAAATCGCCATGCTGACCTCCTGGATTCTGTCGATTATTCTTATCGACGCCTATCTCATTGTGGTTGAATACGCACGCGAAACCTACGCCATGCAGCTTGGCGTCAGTGCCATGAGTGCCGACGAGTTCCGCAATGTGATGCTCAACGGATATGCGTGGCGGCGTTTCCACGGCCACGGACGTCACGAAGCGGCGATGGGCAGCAATCCGGATATCGGCGAAACCACTGAACGACTCACACTGTTCGGCGATCAGGCCGCCGAGCCGACTGCGCACACCGCACAGTCCGGTCAGTCTGGGCAGTCTGGGCAGTCTGGGCAGTCTGGGCAAGGAGGCGCACGATGAAGCTTATCTGGAAAATATTCGTACGTGACGTGCGCCAAGCCACCCGCAATGTGATCGCCGTAATCGTGGCTATGGGATTGGTGATTGTGCCGGCACTGTACGCCTGGTACAACATCGCCGCCAGCTGGGACCCGTACGGCAACACCAAGGCCTTGAAGGTCGCCGTGGCAAACGTGGATAAGGGCTATAAGTCCGGTCTGATGCCGATCACCATCAACGTCGGCGAAACCGTGACCAGTACGCTCAGGGCCAATCATGACCTTGACTGGCAGTTTGTGAATCGTGCTAAGGCCATCGATGGCGTGAACTCAGGCGAATACTATGCCGCGCTGATTATTCCAAAGAGCTTCAGCTCCGATATGATGACGCTGTTTTCACCGAAGATCAAGCACGCCAAGCTCGAATACTATCTCAATGAGAAAATCAATCCGATCGCTCCGCATATCACCGACCAGGGTGCTACCACCGTGGCCACGACCATCGACCAGACATTTGTGAAGACCTTGGCGAGCGTGGCGCTGGATTTGGTTTCCAACGTGGCCGATTACGCGCAAAGCCCGCAAATGGAGCAGTACGTCAACAACGCCTCCAGTCATATTGCCACCATGTCGTCTCGTTTGACCGGCACTGCGTCGCAGATGGATTCCTATGCCAATCTGCTCGGGGCCGCCAACAGCATCATTGATTCCACCGATAAGCTGCTGGGATCAACAGGCTCAGCTGCGGCCACAACCAAAAAGGCGTTGAAACAGACCCGCAACGGCGTCTCCAGCCTCGACAAGGCATTGTCCGGAGCCACCGATGGCGTCGGTACGGCATTGCAGCAGGCCGGTTCATCCTACGACACCATTGCCAAGCAAATCGATGCCGCTTTTGCCGATGTGGGCTCACAATCCTCACAGATATCAAACAAGCTAACCGATATGCAATCCAAAGTGGAGGCTCAGGCCGACAGCTTTGGAAAGTATGCCGCCGCTTTACGAGATCTCGCCAAACAAGCGGCTTCACTGCCCGTGGGCGGAGATACCGTTGCCGCTCAACTGAACGCGGCTGCAGACCAAGCCACAAAGGCGCAGCAGAGCATGCAGCAAGCCGCCACCGCGTTGGGCGATGCGGCCACGCACATAGCAAACGGTACTGCCGATGCCGATACAGCGCGTCGAGATCTGAAATCACAAATCGCTGCCGCCAAACAATCGATTACTCAGGCTTCAGACACGTACAAGAGCACGCTGAAACCGCAACTGAACAATCTGACCTCGTCCATGGACGAAGTGACCACGCAGGCAAGTTCCGTAATCGACGGGCTTGCATCGACCGTAAGCAGCGTGTCAGGTCTTTCTGGCGGCGTTTCAGACAGCCTGACGGACATCCAGTCGGCCTTGACTGACGCAGCTAGCGCTTTGACCCGTTCGGCGAAGAAACTCGACAACTTGTCTTCCCAACTCGCCTCTATCACCAATGGCGGCACCATCGACCTGTCTGTGATTTCCTCTGCGAAGCCCGATGCCATTGCTTCCATGCTGGCGGCACCCGTAGCGGTCGACCGCATCGCGCTCTATCCCGTTGCCAACTATGGTTCCGCGATGGCTCCGTTCTACACGATTTTGTCTATTTGGGTCGGTGCGATCATTCTGGTCGCCATGTTGAAAGTATCGATTTCCGACCATGAGAAGGCTCGTATCTTAGGGTTGGGCAATGATCTGCCGCTCGGTTCGGAAGTGGGTCTTCGCGAGGCCATGATTGCCGGGCGGATTGCCGGACCGGCCGCCGCGTTGGATGTGCTGAAGAAGCCGCGTGCCGAGGCTCCCGGCAATGCGCGGCAGTTCGGTTTACGCTTGCACCACGAATATTTCGGCCGATACATGATTTTCGGTTTCCTTGCTTTGCTGCAAGGTACGCTGGTGTGCCTGGGCGATATGTTCTATCTCGGCGTGCAGTGTGAGCATCCGATTCAGTTCTTGATGGTCGGGTGGTTGTCTGCACTGGTGTTCTCGAATATTGTGTATACGCTGACCCTGTCGTTCGGTGATATCGGCAAAGCCATTGCCGTAGTACTGCTGGTTATGCAGGTAGCCGGTTCCGGCGGCACATTCCCCATTGAAACACTGCCGACGTTCTTCCAGGTCGTTTCTAAATGGCTACTGTTCCCCTATGCGGTGGATGCGATGCATTCGGCCATGGCAGGCTCATTCGGCATGGAATACTGGGTTTCCATGGGCAAACTGGCACTGTTCCTTGTCCCCTCATTGCTGTTGGGACTTATGTTGCGCAAGCCGGTAATTCGCTTCAACGATTGGGTTATCCGCAACCTTGAAAACACCAAGGTGATGTAAGTGTTGGACGAAGTGTGTCCGAGCGCCCTGAACGCTTAGCAGCCTACGACCTGACGTGTTTGGACCGTAACCTGTCTCAGACACGGCGTTGGCGAGGTCTGTGGAGCTTCTGACGCTAACGTCTACGTGGCTTGTAGCCCTTTTTACGACTGTGTGGCTTGAGTTGCTGGTTCAGCGGTACATGCCGGTAACTGGATTGCGGATCGCGATGCGTGAGATGCCAGCATCCGCAAAATTCGCAACGGTACACCCATAGCTCAACTCCGCGCTCGATTAGGCTTTGATCAGCGGCACGCTGAACCTGCGCCTTATCGTGATACATGATTTTATTCGACGTAGCGCAACGTTTAGGGGTGAAGTAATGCATAGCAGAAGCCAGTGTAGAGCGACCCCATAACCAAGCCAGTTTCTGGCTCCCCTCAGGGGGGGGGGAGCCGTCCGCACAGCAGACCGGGGGGGAGGAGGCCCGGGCGTCGGGATTCCACGGTCACGGACGTGCTGTTTTCCGGATTTCCTGCGGAAATGGGAACGCGCCGCGCCGTCTCTCTTCGGCCCCGACGGCGGGGCCGGCCGGGAATGGTCCCGGACGTGGGTCTCATGAGTGCGAGAAGCCCCGGGTGTTTTTGTGGGGGTGTGTGGGTTTGGGTCGTGAGTGTTTCGGGTATGCGAAAGCCCCTTGGGGCGTGTGCTCCAAGGGGCTTCCTGTACGTGTGGTGCGGCGGCGTGCTACTCTCCCACACCCTGTCGGGTGCAGTACCATCGCCGTGCCAGGCCTTAGCTTCCGGGTTCGGAATGGGACCGGG
>OBYY01000016.1_pt1 | contig 72098 bp, 52 predicted proteins | sample 1476821 | NCBI WGS metagenome assembly OBYY01 (sample SAMEA2580218, study PRJEB22360) | human gut metagenome | biome: human gut; feature: human-associated habitat; material: faeces | place: Denmark | collected 2008/2010
GTGCCGTGAAGGGCTGATCGTCGGGGGTTTCGTTGCACGACACACAACGAAACCCGCCCGTGACGTGTAATGCCATTGGCGGCTCCATGAGAGTGGATGCCGCCAATTGTTTTGTAGCGATCCATGCGGCTTCCCGCATGAAGGAGGTAGGGGCTTTATGAAGCGTCTGGCTGTGGGGTATGAGTTCATCTGCCGGATCATCATGATGGTGGCTGTGGTGAATGTCGCCTTCGTGCTGCACACGCTGCTTGGCTTTGTCTTGGGCGGACTGTTTCCCTCCGTGGCCGCGTCGTATTCGGTGTTCCGCCAGTGGCTGCTCGACGTCGAAGATCGCTCCTGGACCATCAAGCGTACGTGGACGACGTTCCATCAGGCATGGCTGGAGGAGATCGGCGCGGCGAATCAGCTGGGGTGGCCGCAGACGATCATCTGGCTGCTGCTCATCTGGGAATACTGGTTCGTGCAGAACAACGACCTGGGTTATGTGGGGACCGCCATATCCGGCGTGCTGTTGGTGCTCAACGTGCTGTACGGCCTGTTCGTGTTCCTCAGCTGGTCCGTGCACATCAATTTCAATGAGAATCTGCTATGGACGGTGCGCACGTCGCTGGTCATGGTGGTCGCACGCCCGTTGTGCAGCTTCATTGTGCTGGCTCTTTTCCTCGCCACGGTGTGGTCCTACTACACGTGGCCCGGTCTGATGATGGCGTTCGGGCCGGCGGTGCCGATCTTCTTCACCATGGTGGCCGTGTATTCATGGGGCAAAATGCCGGGCATGGACGTGCGGGTGATCGAGCCGTTGGAGAAGAAACGATGAGGCAAGGACGACGGATTCGACGTCACCAGATTCATTCCCCGTTGTCTTTCAGTATGAATAAACTGATTCCGCTTGGCGATACCTGATGACAACCTGATTGTCCGTCATCTGTTTCAAACGATATGAATATTCCAAGGAAGGAAGCACACTGTGAGCGTTATCACCAAAGTCACCACGTATGATTTCCGGTTCCCGACATCGGCCACGTTCTCGGGTTCCGATGCCATGAACCCCGACCCCGACTACTCGTCCGCCTACGTCGTCGTCTCCACCGATGCCGGTGATTCCGGCAATGGATTCGTCTTCACCATCGGTCGTGGCAACGATGTCGTCGTCCGGGCCATCGACTCCATGTCCGAAACCCTCATCGGCCGTAACGTCGAGGAACTGCTCGACAACATGCGTCTCGCATGGGATCTGTTCGTGCGCGACTCGCAGCTGCGCTGGCTCGGACCCGAGAAGGGCGTCGAGCATATGGCCATTGGCGCCGTGCTTTCGGCCCTGTGGGACCTCAAGGCCAAGCGCGCCGGCAAACCGCTCTGGCTGCTCCTTTCCGAAATGGAGCCCGAAGAGCTCGTCGCGACGCTCGACTTCCGTTACCTGACCGACGCCCTCACTCCGCAGGAGGCCATCGATATCCTGCGCGCCGCCCAGGAAGGCAAGGCGGAGCGTATCGCCCACCTCAAGGAAGTCGGTTATCCGGGATATTCGACCGCCGCCGGATGGCTTGGCTATTCCGACGAGAAGATGGTCCGCCTGGCCAAGCAGGAGACCGAGGTCATGGGCTTCAAGCAGATCAAGCTCAAGGTCGGCCAGAACCTCGAGGACGACCTGCGCAGGCTGAAGCTCGCCCGTGAAGCGGTCGGACCGGACATCGCCATCGCCGTCGACGCCAACCAGGTCTGGGACGTGCCGCAGGCCATCGAATGGATCGGCAAATTCAAGGACTACGACCTCGCATGGGTCGAAGAGCCCACCTGCCCGGACGATGTGCTCGGCCATGCCGCGATTCAGAAGGCCATCGACCCCATTCCGGTGGCTACCGGCGAACAGATGCAGAACCGAGTCATGTACAAGCAGTACCTGCAGGCCGGCAGCTTCAAGGTCATGCAGATCGACGCCACCCGAGTCGCCGGTCCCCAGGAGATCGTCCTCGAATACCTGCTCGCCAAGAAGTTCGGCGTCAAGGTCTGCCCTCACGCGGGCGGCGTCGGCCTGTGCGAAGCCGTCAGCCAGCTCGCGATGTTCGACTATGTGTCCGTCTCCGGCGAGATGGAGGACCGCGTCGTCGAATACGTGGACAACCAGCATGAATACTTCGTGCATCCGACCGTCATCAAGAACGGACGATACGTCGCGCCGCTCACTCCGGGCAACGGCACGGAGATGAAGATCGACGAATGCATGAAGTACCTGCACAAGGACTGACCGGTCGGGAGGACCTGAGATGGACCTGCATCTTAAAGACAAGGTGATCATCGTCACCGGAGGCTTCAAAGGCATCGGCAAGGGCATAACGCTGCGCTTGGCCGAGGAGGGCGCCATTCCTGTGGTGCTCAATCGTTCGGATGGTGCCGACGACGAATTCCGACGGGACATCGAACGGATCACCGATTCGTACGCCACCTATCTGATCGACCTGAACAACACCGACGACATCGCACCCATCGTCGCGTCGGTCATGGAGAAGTACGGCCATATCGATGGCGTGGTCAACAACGCCGGAAGGAACGACAATCTCGCGCTCGAGACCACGTCGTGGCGTCAGTTCGAGGAGTCGATTCACGGCAACCTGACCCACTACTACGAGCTGGTCCATCAGTGCGTGCCGGCGCTCAAGGCCAGCAAGGGCTCGGTGGTCAACATCGGTTCCAAGACCGCGTTGACCGGTCAGGGCAAGACCAGCGCCTACGCCGCCGCGAAGGGCGCGATTCTGGGACTGACCCGCGAATGGGCCGCCGCCCTCGCCCCGGACGAGGTCCGGGTCAACGCCGTCGTCGTGGCCGAGGCCTGGACACCGCTGTACGCACAGTGGATCAAGACGTTCGGCGACGAGCAGGCGCAGCGCGCGCAGCTTGAGAAGATCACCAGCAAGATCCCGCTCGGCCACCGCATGACCGAGACGTCGGAGATCGCCGACACCGTGGCGTTCCTGCTGTCCGACAGGTCGTCGCACACCACCGGACAATGGGTCTTCCCCGACGGAGGATACGTCCACCTCGATCGGGCACTCGGCTAGGAGATGCCGCACAGGGGATCATCGGTTCGCGTTCGCGCGTCCGGATCCCCTGTTTTCGATTCATCGCTTCAACACCGCTCGGCCCGCGGATTTCTTCGCCGCCGCACGCGCAACGACCACCACATCGTCGAAAGGAAAAACAATATGACCAGCAACGCCATGTTCGAAGGCGTGTTCTGCCCCTCCATCACCATCATGAACGCGGACGGAACCATAGATTACGACAACTGGGGCAAGCACCTCGACCACCTCGTCGACGCGGGCGTCGACGGTGTGCTGCTGTTCGGCAGCATCGGCGAATTCTACGCCATCGACGTCGAGACGAAGGCGGAAGCGGCTCGCTTCGCCGTCTCGAAGGTCGCCGGACGCATGAAGGTGCTCGTCGGCGTGGGAGACACCAACCTGGACAACGTGAAGGCGTTGGCGGCGGAAAGCGAAGCGGCCGGAGTCGACGCGCTGCTCGCCGTGTCCCCGTACTACTTCGGCCCGTCCCCGGATTGCGCGAAACGGTACTTCTCGGCGGTGGCCAAGGCGACGACCCTGCCCGTCATCCTGTACAACTTCCCGGCCAGGACGGGCAACGACCTCACGCCCGAGCTGGTGGCCGAACTCGCCGGCGAGAACCCGAACATCGTCGGCATCAAAGACACCGTCGACACCATCAGCCACACCAGGAAGGTCATCGCGGCCGTCCGCAAGGTGAACCCGTCGTTCAGCGTGCTGTCCGGATTCGACGAGTACTACATCGTCAACCGGATCAGCGGCGGCAACGGCGTGCTGAGCGGCCTGACCAACGTGGAACCCGAGACGTTCGTCAAACTGCACCGCGCATGGGAGGCCGGCGATCACGCCGCGGTCGTCGAAGCGGCCGAGCGCGTCTCCTACCTGATGCGCCTGTACGACACCGCCGACCTGTTCATCAGCGCCATCAAGGGCGCGGTCAAGGCCAAGGGACTGCCCATCGACACGTCCGTCCACGAGCCCGCCGTGCAGCTGACCGACGAGCAGTATCGCACCATCCGCGCCATCCTGGACAAGTGACGGTCGAATAGTCCCGAAGACGGACAGGGAGGAACGATGCTGAAGGGAATACCGCCGATCATACAGCCCGATCTGCTGAAGATACTCAGCGAGATGGGCCACGGCGATGCCATAGTCCTTGCGGACGCCCACTTTCCCGCCGAATCGGTGGGCGTCCGATCCCACGTGATCAGGTATGACGGCCAGCCCATCGAGCCGCTGCTCGACGCGGTGCTGCAGCTGATACCGCTGGACCAATACACGGAACACCCGGTGCTGCTGATGGACAAGGTTCCCGGAGACACCGTGGACACCCCGATATGGGACCGGTACCGTCAGGTCATCGACAGGCACGAGCCCGGCAAGCAAGCGGGCATCGGGATGCTGGAACGGTTCGCCTTCTACGAGGAGGCCGGCAGGTCCTATTGCATCGTCGCCACCGGCGAACAATCGCAGTATGCGAACATCATCATCAGAAAAGGCGTCATTCGCTAATAACCGAATAGGAGCAATATAATGAGCAATCCTGCAGATGCGGGCATCAACCTGAACTATCTCGCGAACGTGCGTCCATCGTCGCGCCAGCTTGCCTGGCAGCGTATGGAAATGTACGCCTTCCTGCACTTCGGCATGAACACCATGACGGACAGGGAGTGGGGCCTTGGGCATGAGGATCCGGCACTGTTCAACCCGCGGAACGTGGACGTGGACCAGTGGATGGACGCGCTGGTGGCCGGCGGGATGGCCGGCGTCATCCTGACGTGCAAGCACCACGACGGATTCTGCCTGTGGCCGTCCCGATTGACGCGGCACACCGTCGCCTCGTCGCCGTGGCGTGAAGGCAAGGGCGACCTCGTTCGTGAGGTCAGCGAGTCCGCCAGGCGTCACGGACTGAAGTTCGGCGTGTACCTGTCCCCATGGGACCGCACCGAGGAATCCTACGGCAAGGGCAAGGCGTACGACGACTTCTACGTCGGCCAGCTGACCGAGCTGCTCACCCAGTACGGGCCGATCTTCTCCGTCTGGCTTGATGGCGCCAACGGCGAGGGCAAGAACGGCAAGACCCAGTACTACGACTGGGATCGTTACTACAACGTCATCCGTTCGCTCCAGCCCGATGCGGTGATTTCCGTGTGCGGCCCCGACGTGCGCTGGGCCGGAAACGAAGCCGGGCATGTGCGCGACAACGAATGGAGCGTCGTGCCCCGCCGCCTGCGTTCGGCGGAACTGACCATGGAGAAGTCGCAGCAGGAGGATGACGCATCCTTCGCCACCACGGTCAGCTCCCAGGACGACGACCTCGGCAGCCGTGAGGCGGTCGCCGGATACGGGGACAACGTCTGCTGGTACCCGGCCGAGGTCGACACCTCCATCCGCCCCGGGTGGTTCTACCACCAGTCCGAGGACGACAAGGTCATGAGCGCCGATCAGCTGTTCGACCTCTGGCTTTCCGCGGTAGGCGGCAATTCATCGTTGCTGCTCAACATTCCTCCCTCGCCGGAAGGTCTGCTCGCCGAACCGGATGTGCAGTCGCTCAAGGGATTGGGCCGCCGCGTCAGCGAGTTCCGTGAAGCGCTGGCCTCGGTCCGCTGCGAAGCCAGGACCAGCAGCGCCTCCGACGCCGCGGCGCATCTCGTCGACGGGGATCGGGACACGTTCTGGCGCCCGGATGCCGACGATGCGGCCCCCGCCATCACGCTCACCCTCCCGCAGCCCACGACGATCAACGCCATCGTGATCGAGGAGGCCATAGAGCACGGTCAGCGCATCGAGCATCTGCGCGTCACGGGTGCGCTGCCTGACGGCACCGAACGCGTGCTCGGCCAGGCCGGCACGGTGGGTTACCGGAGGATACTCCGCTTCGACGATGTCGAGGTGTCCTCGGTCACCCTTCACGTGGACGGTTCGAGGCTTGCGCCGATGATCAGCCGCGCGGCTGCCGTGCGCATCTGAGGGCGTATAGGAACATAAAGGCGGTAGCACCATGAAACTCACTTTCGATGGGATTTCTTCGCATTGGGAGGAAGGAATCCCGTTCGGCAACGGTCGCATGGGGGCGGTCCTGTGCTCCGAACCGGACGCGGATGTGCTGTACCTCAACGACGACACCCTCTGGTCGGGCTATCCGCATGCGGAAACCTCGCCGTTGACGCCCGAAATCGTGGCCAAAGCCCGTCAGGCGTCGTCTCGCGGCGATTACGTGGCGGCCACGCGGATCATCCAGGACGCCACGCAGCGGGAGAAGGACGAGCAGATATACGAGCCGTTCGGCACGGCCTGCATCCGGTACTCGTCGGAGGCCGGCGAACGGAAGCATGTGAAGCGCAGCCTGGACCTCGCCAGGGCCCTCGCCGGCGAATCGTTCCGGCTGGGCGCCGCCGACGTCCATGTCGACGCATGGTGCAGCGCTCCCGATGATCTGCTGGTGTATGAGATGTCGTCGAGCGCGCCGGTCGATGCGAGCGTGAGCGTCACCGGCACTTTTCTCAAGCGGACCCGGATATCGTCGGGGTCTGATTCCGATGCGCGCCAGGCCACCCTCGTCGTCATGGGGCAGATGCCCGGACTCAATGTCGGGTCGCTGGGCCATGTCACCGATAATCCATGGGAGGACGAACGGGACGGCATCGGGATGGCGTATGCCGGCGCCTTCTCCCTCACCGTCACGGGCGGCGAGATCACGGTGATCGATGATGTTCTGCGGTGCTCGGGCGTCACCGGCTTGTCGCTTCGGTTCCGCAGCCTGAGCGGGTTCCAGGGCAGCGCCGAACAACCGGAGCGGGACATGACGGTGCTCGCCGATCGGCTGGGCGCGACCGTCGACGCTTGGCCGTCCGATTCGCGGGCGATGCTTGACCGTCATATCGCCGACTACCGCCGGTTCTTCGACCGGGTCGGCGTGCGTCTCGGCCCGGCCCATGACGACGACGAGGAGGTGCCGTTCGCCGAGATCCTGCGCTCCAAGGAGGATACGCCGCACCGTCTGGAGACGCTCTCCGAAGCGATGTTCGATTTCGGCCGATACCTGCTGATCTCCTCGTCCAGGCCGCATACCCAGCCGTCGAATCTGCAGGGAATCTGGAACCACAAGGACTTCCCGAACTGGTATAGCGCCTACACGACGAACATCAACATCGAGATGAACTATTGGATGACCGGCCCATGCGCCCTCAAGGAGCTCATCGAACCGCTCGTCGTTATGAACAGGGAGCTGCTGGAACCGGGACATGAGGCGGCCGGCGCCATCCTCGGATGCGGGGGTTCCGCGGTCTTCCACAATGTCGATATCTGGCGCAGGGCGCTGCCGGCGAACGGAGAGCCGACGTGGGCGTTCTGGCCATTCGGCCAGGCGTGGATGTGCCGGAACCTGTTCGATGAGTACCTGTTCAACCAGGATGAGTCGTATCTGGCTTCCATATGGCCGATCATGCGGGACAGCGCGCGATTCTGCATGGATTTTCTGTCGGATACGGAACACGGTCTGGCCCCGGCTCCGGCGACATCGCCGGAAAACTACTTCGTCGTGGACGGCGAAACGATCGCCGTCGCCCACACCAGCGAAAACACCACGGCCATCGTACGCAATCTGCTCGATGATCTGATCCACGCGGCGCAAACCATGCCCGACCTGGACGACGGCGACAAGGCCTTGGTGCGGGAGGCGGAATCCACCCGCGCGAAGCTGGCGGCTGTCCGCGTGGGATCCGATGGCAGAATTCTCGAATGGAACGATGAACTCGTCGAGGCGGATCCGCATCACCGTCACCTGTCCCACCTGTACGAACTGCATCCGGGCGCAGGCATCACCGCGAACACCCCGCGTCTGGAGGAGGCCGCCAGAAAGTCCCTCGAAGTGCGTGGCGACGACGGTTCCGGCTGGAGCATCGTGTGGCGCATGATCATGTGGGCGCGTCTGCGGGACGCTGAGCACGCCGAACGCATCATCGGCATGTTCCTCCGCCCGGTCGAAGCCGACGCCGAAACCGATCTGCTTGGCGGCGGCGTGTACGCCAGCGGCATGTGCGCGCATCCCCCGTTCCAGATCGACGGCAATCTGGGCTTCCCCGCGGCTCTGGCGGAGATGCTCGTCCAGAGCCATGACGGCATGGTGCGCATCCTGCCCGCATTGCCCGAGGATTGGCATGAAGGCAGCTTCCATGGCCTGCGCGCCAGGGGAGGCCTTTCGGTGGACGCCTCCTGGACGGACGACGCCATCGAATACACGCTACGCTGCACGAAGCCCGCGACGATCACCCTGATCGTCGATGGCGCCGACGCGACGCAGGTCCGACTGTCTCCCGACAAGCCGTTCAAGGGGCTTGTCCGCAGGTAGATCATCCAAAACCATATCGGCACGGATGAGCTGACCAAGGTGGCCGTCCAAGACGGCTTCGTCCCCGCGGCGCATCCGCTGGACTGACGAGGACCGCGCAAACGATGTGGCCCCCACCTCCCGTGAGGAGGTGGGGGCCACATCGTTTGCGCGGTGGACTATCGGATCAATTCTGATCAGATCAGCTCGAGATCGACGTCGAGGCTGATCGGCTTGTCCGCCGGGGTATGGTACTGGGGGGGCACCGGCGACATCCAGGAATCATCACCGCCGACGCCCATCTGTGCGGCAAGGACGCGCAGGAACATGTGCTTCGGCTTCGGCAGCTCGTCCTGATGCTGAGCCTCCTCAAGCATGAAGCTGGAGTACGGCAACAGGCTTACCGCGAACGGCGCGGCACCATCGGCGCGGCTGACGCGCATGCCGTGGCCGTGATCGTCGGTAATCTCGGCCCAACGCACATCCTCATGGTTGCCCGTCTCCTGCGGCATGAGGTACGGCGCATGATCGGCGAAGGCATTGGTGCTCCACACGCCGAGCTTGGCGTGCTTGCGGTCCAGGTACGTCTCCGCCGGGCCGGTGCCGAAGAACCTCAGGTTCGTGTACTGCACAGGCAGCGTCCATTCGATGCCGAACGCCGGGATGGTGGGCAGGTCACCCTGCTCTCCGGGGTATTCGACGTGCAGGTTCACGCGGCCATCGGTATGGGCCGTGTAGGAGACGGTCACCTTGGTGCGCTGCGCGGTGGCGAGCTCGTACGTGTACGTGCCCTTGAGCGTGCTGTCGTCGATCTGCTCGAGCACGTTGTCCACGCAACGGGCGTAGCGGCCGGCGCCCAGCCACTGGACGCGCTCGAAACCGTGACCGGCACCGCGATCGTTGTCGGTCAGCGGACGGAAGGTGGTGATTGCGGGACGGCGCAGCACGAACTCGTTGCCGGCGAAGGTGTAGGAGACCATGCCGCCCTGGGTGCGCGACAGCAGGACCTCGCGTCCGGCGCCTCGCACGCCGGCGTTCCAACGGCCCACGGTGATGGTCCCATCGGCCGGCTTCGTGTCGGGCGTCGCGGTGGCGTCCGCGGGCACCACGGTCTGTCCGAAGGCGAGCTCGTAGCCGCTTTCGGCCCAATCGGTCGCCTTGGCGAGACGCTGCGAAACCTGCAGCACCAGTTCGCGGGCGTCGGCGCGGTACGCCGCCACCGGCCATGCGACATCGAACGTGCGGGTCTCACCGGCGGGCACGTCGAAACGTCGGGTGGACTGCCAGACCGGCTTGCCGTCGGCGAGAACGCTCAGGACGAACACGTAGTCGCCGGTGGCGGTGAACAGGTTGTCGTTCTTGACGGACACCGAGTCCTTCGTCACGTCGATGTGGACGTTCGAGTACAGCTGCTTGACTTCCTGGGCCTTGGGGGACGGCTTGCGGTCGGCGAACAGCAGGCCGTCGCCGGAGAACTCGTAGTCGGACGGACGGTCGCCGAAGTCTCCGCCGTAGCGCAGGCTCCTGGTGCCGTCGGGCTGGGTGGCGTAGATGGCCTGGTCGATGAAGTCCCAGATGAAGCCGCCCTGATACTTCGGGTAGCGTTCGAGCGCCGTGTATTCGTCCATGTTGCCCACGGAGTTGCCCATGGCGTGCATGTATTCGCAGGAGAGGTACGGCTTCTTCGGGTCGTCCTTCAGGTACTTCTCGATCTCGTCGGCATGCGAGTACATGCGGGTCTCGATGTCGGTGACGTCATCGTAGTCACGGTTGTGGGTCACGCCCTCGTAGTGCACCGGACGGTTCGGGTCGATGTCGTGCACGTGCTTGTACATGGCGCGGAACACGTCGCCCACGTAGGATTCGTTGCCCAGCGACCAGATCAGCACGCTCGGGTGGTTGTAGTCACGGCGCATCATGCTGTTGACGCGGTCGACGCAGGCGCCTTCCCATTCGCGCTTGCTGCCCGGCACGATGGTGTCCTCGGTGAGGACGTCTCCGGGCAGGGACCAGCTGCCGTGGGCTTCGAGGTTGGTCTCGTCGATCAGGTAGATGCCGTACTCGTCGCACAGTTCGTACCAGCGTTCCTGGTTCGGGTAGTGCGAGGTGCGGATGGAGTTGATGTTGTGGCGCTTGCAGAAGACCACGTCATCGATCATGTCCTGCTCGGTGATGGCGCGGCCGCGTTCGGCGTCGAACTCGTGGCGGTCGGCGCCCTTGAACACGATGCGCTTGCCGTTGATGGTCAGGATGCCGTCCTCGATGCGGAAGCGGCGGAAACCGACCTTCTGGGACGTGCATTCGATGACGTCTCCCGCCTGGTCGATGACGTCGACGTCAAGCTCGTACAGCGTCGGGCTTTCGGCGCTCCAGGGTTCGATGCCCTGCAGCGGCCCGCTGGAGATCGTGGTCTGCGCCTCCGCGTCGCCCGTCGTCTGCCACACCGTGTTGCCGTCGGCGTCCTTCAGGGTCGCGCGGACCGTGGCCGCGTCGGCCGCGTTGAGCACGGTCAGCGCGGCATCGAGGGAGGCGGTGCCGGCCTCGGGATCCCAATCGGCTTCGATCTGCGTGTTTTCGATGTGCACGTGCGGGCGGGCGGCGAGTTCGACGGAGCGGAACAGGCCGTGCAGACGCCAGAAGTCCTGATCCTCAAGCCAGGAGGCGCTGGAGTATTCGTAGCAGGCGACGGCCACGACGTTCTCCCCGTCGTGCAGCAGCCCGGTGATGTCGAACTCATTGGGCGTGAAGCCGTCCTCGCCATAGCCGACGAACGCGCCGTTGACCCACACGTAGATCGCCGTGGCCATGCCGTGGAACACGATCGACACCGATCCGCCGGCCTGCTTGGCGTTTGCCACGGGGGCGGAGACGGTGAACTTCCTGCGGTAGAGCGCGACGTGATTGTTTTCCGGGATGTTCGGTTCCAACGGGTTCTCGTGGCCGTCCCACGGATACTGGACGTTCACGTACTTGTGGTTCATCAGACCGGCCGTCTGCAGGTGGCCCGGAACCTGGATACGCTCGAACGAGGAGTCGTCGAACGACTCGGCCGTCGCGGGTTCCTCTTCGAGGTTGATGTCGGCGGCCTGAACGACCTCGACCCGCCACTCGCCGTCAAGGCTCTGCTTGAGATCGGACCATTGTCCGCTCTGGGGGTCACGGGCGTACCACTTGTGGCTGGAATGGGCCGGAGTCCGGTTCACCTCGAACACCGTCGGGTCGGTCAGCCAAGCCTGCGATGCGCGATCGACATGTGTGACGTCTGTCATGTTCTCCTGCTTTCTGTCATTACCTCGTTGTGAATGATATTATGGAAGAGGCCGGGGCCTCCTTTACCGAAAAGGATAAACAGTGTTTATATAAAACGCAAATCACGTTTACCGCTTCCAAATCATTGGCACTGCTTGCCGTCGACGCTGCGCCGCGTCCATGCAATGTCTCGGTTCAGCTCATGTTATCCCATCCTTGCGACACACTGTTTATCTCCGTTTACTAATGTTTTTTACTTTCGGTGATAAAACTTGTATGCTTACTTTACAAAATCAATGAGTGATTCCATGCTCTGGGTTCTTAAGGAGAAGATTAATGAGCAACGAACATGCCGCGGACGGTGACGTCCGCAGGAAGAGTGGGTTAGGCCAGCGCATCGCCTACGCGTTCGGCAACTTGGGTCAGGCCGCCTTCTACAACGCGATGAGCACGTACTTCATCGTGTATGTCACCAGCTGCCTGTTCTCGGGCGTCGACAAGGCGCTTGCGGCCAAGCTGATCGGCGTCATCACCAGCCTCGTGGTGATCATCCGCATCGCCGAGATCTTCGTCGATCCGTTGCTGGGCAACCTCGTGGACAACACCAACACCAAGTGGGGCCGTTTCCGCCCGTGGCAGTTCTTCGGCGGACTGGTCTCCTCCGTGCTGCTTGCCGTGGTTTTCAGCGGCATGTTCGGACTGGTCAACGTGAACTCCACATTGTTCATCGTGCTGTTCGTCATCACCTTCATCGTGCTCGACGTGTTCTACTCCCTGCGTGACATCTCCTACTGGGGCATGATCCCGGCGTTGTCCTCCGACTCCCATGAGCGTTCCACCTACACTGCCCTCGGCTCCTTCACCGGCTCCATCGGCGGAAACGCCATCACCATCCTCGTGATTCCGGTCGTCACCTATTTCAGCTGGGTGTTCACCGGCGAGAACGCCGAGCACCAGTCGGGTTGGACCGCTTTCGGCATCATCGTCGCGGTGCTCGGCATCATGACCGCCTGGACCGTCGCCTTCGGCACCAGGGAAAACCAAAGCGCCCTTCGCGCCAACGCCGAAGACAACGGTGGTCCGTTGCAGGCGTTCAAGGCCGTGTTCCAGAACGACCAGCTGCTGTGGGTCGCCCTGTCCTACCTGCTGTACGCCATCGCGAACGTGACCACCACCGGTGTGCTTCTCTTCCTGTTCAAGTTCGTCCTTGACAATCAGGCCGCTTTCTCCGCGACCGGTGTCATCGCCATGATCGCGGGCCTGGTCATGTCCCCGATGTACCCGATTCTGAACAGGTACATTCCGCGCCGCTACCTGTACATCGGCGGCATGGTCTCCATGATCGTGGCTTATGTGATGCTCGCCCTGTTCTCCAGCAACATCGTCCTGGTCTTCATCGCGCTGGTGCTCTTCTACGTTCCCGGCACGCTCATCATGATGACGGTCATCCTCTCCCTGACCGACTCCATCGAGTACGGCCAGCTGAAGAACGGCAAGCGCAACGAGGCCGTTACGCTTTCCATCCGCCCGATGCTTGATAAGATCGGCGGCGCTCTGTCGAACGGCATCGTCGGCTTCATCGCCCTTGCGGCTGGAATGACGGGTGACGCAACCGCCGCCGATATGACCCCGACGAATATCCACGTCTTCAAGATCTGCGCGTTCTATGCCCCGCTCATCCTGATCGTGCTCAGCCTGCTGGTGTTCGTCTCCAAGGTCAAGATCACCGAGAAGATGCACGCGCAGATCGTTGACGAGCTCGAAGCCAAGCTCGCCTCCGGCGAGATCGTCGACGATGAGGCGCAGCCCGTGGAGGCCGCCGAAGCCGCCGCAGCCGTCGGCGATGAGACGCCGGCAGTCAAGAACTGATCTCCCGTTCCCATCCCTCCCATAAGGCCCGTCCGCCTGAACCGCAAGATGCGGTCCATAGCGGACGGGCCTGTTCGTTCCTGCGATCGGCGGTCATGTCCAGGCCCATGCCCATGCTGGTTCGGGCCTTGAGGTCGGAGCCGGCGGTGTGTCACCTGTCGGCAAGTGATTATCTAATAGAGATAGTTCCATGCTCTGGATTCTTAAGGAGGAGACTAATGAGCAACGAAAATACCGCGGTCGGCGACGTCCGCAAGAAGGGCGGGCTTGGCCAGCGCATCGCCTACGCATGCGGCAACTTGGGGCAGGCCGCCTTCTACAACGCAATGAGCACGTACTTCGTCACGTACGTCACCAGCTGCCTGTTCGTCAGCTACAGCAAGGCTCTCGCCGCCCAGATGATCGCCGTCATCACCGGCCTGATCGTCGTTATCCGCATCGCCGAGATCTTCATCGATCCGTTGCTGGGCAACCTCGTGGACAACACCACCACCAAGTGGGGCCGTTTCCGCCCGTGGCAGTTCATCGGCGGTCTGGTCTCCTCCGTGCTGATCATGCTCATCTTCTCCGGTATGTTCGGACTGGTCAACGTGAACACCACGCTGTTCATCGTGCTGTTCGTCATCACGTTCATCGTGCTTGACGTGTTCTACTCCCTGCGTGACATCTCCTACTGGGGCATGATCCCGGCGTTGTCCTCCGACTCCCACGAGCGTTCCACCTACACCGCCCTCGGCACCTTCACCGGCTCCATCGGCTACAACGGCATCACCGTCATCGTCATCCCGATCGTCAGCTACTTCACCTGGACGTTCACCGGCGCCAAGGGCCAGGGCCAGGCCGGATGGACCTCCTTCGGCTTCATCGTCGCGCTCCTCGGCCTGATCACCGCCTGGGCCGTCGCCTTCGGCACCAAGGAAAGCACCAACGCGCTGCGCGCCAAGGCCCAGAAGAACGGCAACCCGTTCGAGGCGTTCAAGGCCCTGTTCCAGAACGACCAGCTGCTGTGGGTCGCCCTGTCCTACCTGCTGTACGCCATCGCAAACGTCATCACGACCGGTGTGATGTACTACCTCTTCGTGTTCGTGCTTGACGAGCCGGCCGCCTTCTCCGTCACCGGCATCATCCCGCTGATCGCCGGATTCATCATGGCGCCGCTGTACCCGATTCTCAACCGCTGGATTCCCCGTCGCTACCTGTTCGCCGGCGGCATGGTCTCCATGATCATCGGCTACACGATGCTCGCCCTGTTCTCCAGCAACCTGCCGGTCGTCATCGTCGCCCTGATCTTCTTCTATGTGCCTGCGCAGTTCATCCAGATGACCGCGATCCTGTCGCTGACCGACTCCATCGAGTACGGCCAGCTGAAGAACGGCAAGCGCAACGAGGCGGTCACCCTGTCGGTGCGTCCCATGCTCGACAAGATCGGCGGCGCGATGTCCAACGGTGTGGTCGGTGCCGTTGCCCTCGCGGCTGGCATGACCGGTCATGCCACGGCAGCCGACATGACCGCGTCCAACATCACCACGTTCAAGACCTTCGCCTTCTACATCCCGCTTGTTCTCATCATCCTCAGCCTCGTCGTGTTCTGGTTCAAGGTCAAGATCGACGAGAAGATGCACGCGCAGATCGTTGACGAGCTCGAAGCCAAGCTCGCTTCCGGCGAGATCGTCGACGATGAGGCGCAGACCGTGGAGGCCGTCGAGGCCATCAACGAGGAGACGCCGGCGGCCAAGAACTGATCTCCCGCTCCCAATCCTCCCATAAGGCCCGTCCGCCTGAACCGCAAGATGCGGTCCATAGCGGACGGGCCTGTTCGTTCCTGGGATCGGCGGTCATGGACACACGCCCCCAGTCTCTCGCTGATGGGCTGCTGAGCTGTGCTGTGCAGGAATGCCAGATAAAAGAAGAGAAGCGCCGAACCGCGAAAGCGCCTGTCGGCGCAAGGGCCGCTCGCGGCGGCAAAAAATGGAGCCCGGGGCTTAAGCACGGTCCGACGCGGATACCAAGTATAGCTTGCGATGGGTCTCGCCGCGCCGGGGAAGGGGTGGTGTTGGCCGGCAGCTGATTGTTGGGGTGCGGGTGGTGAGTCTCTCCCTCAGTCACGGGCATCGCCCGTGACAGCTCTCTCATCAGAGGGAGCCCGGAGCAGGGCTTACTCCAACCGTCCGCGACGCCAGAGGTTGGCGCCGTGCTGGAAATCCTTGGCGGTGGCCATGAGGCTGCCGGCGGTGTGCATAAGGCGGGCGGCTTTGGTGCGCACCGCCTTTTCATCGGCATCCGAGGAGAAGGCGCCGTTGGCCTCGGCCCGGGTCACCATGCGCCGCGCCTCCATACGCAAGCCCAACGCCACCACATCGGTAAACGCCGCCGCACGTTCAAGCGCCACGGCAAAATCGCCCACAAAAGCACCGGAGAGAATCGAATCGGCCAATCGCACGATGTCATCTTCACTGGGAGCCTGATCCACGCCGGCGATGGCGGAGGCGGTAGTGGCCACCGGCTCGCCCAAGCGCCACAGATGCGCGATCGAGTCGCGATTCGATCGCATCCACGTACGCAGCATATACAGTCGCCACAGCACACCAGGCAGCGAATCCGGCTCGGCATCGCTCCACAGTTCGGCGATTTCATCCACGCCGACCGTCTCCACCAACGTGAGCACCCGCTCAACAACCGCCGGGTCTTCGCTATGGCGCACACGATCCAGCAATGCGGCAGCGGACAGATGGCTCATCTCGCTCAACGCCTGCGGGTCCATGCCACCGGCCAATCCATCGGCCACAGCCGGGTCGAGCTGAGCCGGGCGCGAGGGGCGTGAAGAACCCATGCGAGCAGGTCCGAATGCCGCTCCGGCCGCACGCAGCGAGCCGAAGCCTGGGCCCAGACTGCCGGCGGCACCATTGTGCGCGGCATGAGCCGCGGCGGCAGCGGCCGAGGAGTTGGATGAATCAGGAAATGCGGGTCTAGTAGACAAGCGGTTGAACCTTCTGAATATCGATGATTTTGGGACCATGAGGCGTCGGAGTGATGAACAGCGCCACCGCCGTGCCGGTCGGCATAAACGGTGTCTTGGCAATCAGGCGTTTGCTCAGAGACGGCGCAACGCACATGCTGCGCAGGTGTTCGAACATACCCCCAATCACTGGCCGGTGCATGCATATCGCTGTAGGCTGACGGCGCTCAAGTGCGAACTCGATTTCGCTGAGTAGACACTCCCATGCGGTGTCCGGCGCAGCGGCGTATGCATCTTCGGTGAGCGGGTCGAGATGAACCATGTCTCGTCCGGTCTGCCACGCGAACATCTCCAACGTCTCCTGGCAGCGCACCCAAGGCGACGTGGCCAGTCGGGTCGGATTGAAACACGCCAGCTCGCGGTTCAGCGCGTATGCCGCAGCCGCGCCGCGCGGCGTGATCGGACGGTTCTCGTCCGAGCCCTTCCACAGCTTGCGCGCTTCTGCCTTGCCGTGGCGCACGATAATCACCGGCACGGCGTCAAGCGCGCCCTCCTGCACCCGGTCAACGAATAGCGCAAGGATGTCCTTATCGGTGGAATGGCTGAGTTTCTTGCGGGCCTTAGCCGGCGTCAACCACAGGACTTCGTCGATTTCGCCGATGTCCGCCCGATGCACCGGGCCGAACGCATGGGTGCGCCGCAGATTGTCGATGGCGCTGATTGGCGTGGCCATCCAGAACTGGATGTGCTTGGTGTCCGCCGACCGATCCTTGGTATGGCGCTGTTTGATGCCTTCTTCGGACAGCGGGTACTCGATGTCACCCAGATAGGGGCCAAGCTCCACGGACAGGCCCGATTCCTCGCCGATCTCGCGCACGGCGGCATGCCGGTGTGATTCGTTTGGATCGACCTTGCCTTTCGGCCAGCTCCAGTCGTCGTATTTCGGGCGATGCACGACGCACAGTTCGATGCGGTTGAGTACGTTGTCCGCCGTGGCTGGGCTGTCGGCCTGTGCCGGGTCCGGGGTGGGAGCCGCGTCCGATGCGCCGGGTGCTGCCGTGGTCTCGCCGTCAGAATCCGTGGTGTTCGCGATGATGGTGCCATCGGTGGCAATATTGGATTTCACTGATGGAGATGATGCCTGCGTCGGCTCGGCATCATCCTTCCACCGGTACAGAATACCGCCGGCGGCTTCCACGATTCGTCTCATACTGTTCGTACCCATCTCTTGTATTGTAGGTCACGTTGGACCGCTGCTACGTAGTTTTGCGCATGGAACGACGATGCCCGGCATCCTCTCGAAAGAGGAGCCGGGCATCGTAACCACCCTCAGTCAGCTTGCGTTGACAGGGAGCATCGAGTGAAATCAGTTGTGCGAATTGGGGCGGCGCTGGTGCTTGCGAATCAGGTATTCCTGACTATCGACCAGCGGGCGGCCCTCGTCGCCCTTGGTGTGCAGCACATATGTGCCGTCGGGCTGCATGTGCCAGCTCATGGTGGAGTCGGCCATCTGCAGGTCCACGTACTTGATGAGCCCGTCAATCTGCTCCGGGGCGGTGACACGCACCAGAGCCTCCACACGGCGGTCAAGGTTACGGTGCATGAGGTCAGCCGAACCGATGTAGACCTCCGGGCCGGAAGCCGGACCCTCGCCGATCTGCGGGCCGTCCGCATTGCAGAAGGCGTAGATGCGGGAGTGCTCCAGGAAGCGGCCGAGAATCGAACGTACGCGGATGTTCTCGGACAGACCGGGAACGCCGGGCTTCAGAGCGCAGATGCCGCGCTCCACGATGTCGATCTTCACGCCGGCCTGAGAGGCACGGTACAGGGCGTCGATGGTCTTCTCGTCCACGATGGAGTTGACCTTGATCTTGATCCAGGCCTCCTTGCCGGCGCGGGCGGCGTCCTCCTCGCGGCGGATGCGCTGGATTAGACCGGTGCGCACGGTGCGAGGGGCCACCAGCAAACGGTGGAAGCTGGACTTCGGCGCGTAACCGGAGAGCTGGTTGAACAGACGAGTCAGATCCTGGCCGACCACCGGGTCGCAGGTCAGCAGACCCAGATCGGTGTACAGTCGCGCGGTCTTCGGGTTGTAGTTACCGGTGCCTACGTGGCAGTAGCGGCGTAGACCGTCCGCTTCCTGACGCACGACTTCGATGAGCTTGCAGTGGGTCTTCAAGCCCACGATGCCGTACACCACGTGCACGCCGGCGCGTTCGAGCTTGCGGGCCCACGCGATGTTGGCGTCCTCGTCGAAACGAGCCTTGATTTCCACCAAAGCCAGCACCTGCTTGCCGGCATGAGCGGCGTCGATCAGGGCGTCGATGATCGGCGAGTTGGAGCTGGTGCGGTACAGGGTCTGCTTGATGGCCAGCACCTTCGGGTCCGCGGCGGCCTGCGCAAGGAAGGCCTGCACGGAAGTGGAGAAGGAGTCATAGGGGTGATGCAGCAGGATGTCGCGCTCGCGGATGGCGGCGAAAATATCCTGTGCGCGGGAGGACTCGACCTCGGCGATCTGACGGTTCGTGGTCGGCACGAACGGACGGTTCTTCAGGTCCGGGCGGTCCACGCTGCCGAGCTCAAAGAGCACGGTCAGGTCCAGCGGGCTGGGCAGACGGTATACCTCGTCCTGGCTTACGCCGAGCTGGTCGGCGAGCAGCTGGGAGAGGAACGGGCTCGTGGTGTCCGTGATCTCCAGGCGGATCGGCGGTCCGAAGCGGCGGCGCAGCAGCTCCTTCTCCATGGCGTTGAGCAGGTTCTCGGCGTCATCCTCTTCCACGTCGATGTCCTCGTTACGAGTCACGCGGAAGGAGCGGGCCTCCTTGATGATCATGCCCGGGAACAAGGATTCCAGATGCGCGGCGATGAGCTTTTCCATGGCGATGAAGCCGTAGCGCTCGTCCTTGGACTCCTCATCGGTCATGTCGTCCACCGGCACCAGGCGCGGCAGGTTGCCCGGGATCTTGACGCGGGCGAAGTGCGACTTGCCGGAGGCCGGGTTCTCCACAATCACGGCCAGGTTGATGGAACCGCCGGAAATGTAGGGGAACGGGTGGGCCGGATCCACGGCGAGCGGCGTCAGGACCGGGAACACCTGCTGGCGGTAGTAGCGCGAGAGGCGTTCCTGCTCGGAGGAGGTGAGCTTGTCCCACGTCAGCAGGACGATGCGCTCCTTCTCCAATTCCGGCAGGATGGTGTCGATCGCGTAATGTGCGTGCTCGTCTTGCAGACGGTGTGCGGTCTCGCTGATCGCGCGCAGCTGCTGACGCGGGCTCAGGCCGGCCGCGGACGGCACGGCGATGCCCGAGTCGATACGGCGCTTCAGACCGGCGACGCGGACCATGAAGAACTCGTCAAGGTTCGAGGCGAAGATCGCGGCGAAGTTGGCGCGCTCGAGCAGGGGCATGTCTTCGTTCTCCGCGCATTCGAGCACGCGCTGGTTGAACTTGAGCCAGCTGAGCTCGCGGTCGAAGAAACGGTCCTTGGGCAGCGGTGCCTCGCCTTCCTGATCGACGCGGCGGTCGTTGTTGTCGTTTTCGGCAATATGCTCTGCGATTTGGCTGCGCAGAATTGCCTTCGAGGGTGCGTCAAATATCTGTGCCATAGCCTATATCGTAAGCTCTGGCGTGGCCGGAAAACGACTGAACGCGCCAGAATTCAACGGGTGTTCATGTTAGTTCGGTGTTGGTTGGTTTTGAGTGTGCTAGCGTGCTCGCGACACGCCGTGAGCGGCGGTGAAACGAGCGAAACCGAACATCAGACGGGTTCGATGTGAACAGTTCAGCTCGTTTTCCGATGGTCAGAAAGTGCGATTGAACAGTTGTGATAAAAAACGCACAACGACTCTCTGCAGGTTGCGAGAAACGGGAGTGATGAATAGATTATGAGGTACAAGGACAACTGAACAGAGCAGAGCCCACAAATAGTGTATGGTCATGAGGACTGTTACGTTGGACGGGCATTGGAAAGACTTACCGTTACAACGATGATGTTGTGCAGAGATTCTGCTCCAGTAGTTGAACTTGTAGAAAAGGCTCGCTCCGGCGGGCCTTTTCGTTTGTGTGTACAGTGGAGGGCATGACGGAAACACAGCGTACGCCAGAGGGGATGTCGTCGAAACCCCGTATCAAGCCGGCCGATGCCGAAGACGGCCGCCCGGTCTCTATCTCTGCGCGTCTCGGACGACTGCAATTCCACTATTCCGGCAAGTTCCGCGTGCTGCAGATTGCCGACATTCAGGATGGGCCGAAAGTCTCCAAAGACACCATCGCCCTGATTGAGGCCAGCCTTGATGCCGCACGTCCTGATCTGGTGATTTTCTCCGGCAACCAGATCGCCGGCTACGATCCGGCGTTCGCCGATTCATTCCGTAAACGTCGCTGGTGTGACGAACCTATTGCCGAATCCGCGCTGAACCATACCCGAGCGCTGGTGCGCAAGGCCATTGGCCAGTTCACTGAGCCGTTGGCGGCGCGCGGCATTCCGTGGGCCGTGACGTACGGCAACCATGATTTCCAATGCGGGCTAAGCAATGCGGAACTGGACGGTATCTATCGCGAGTTCCCCGGTTGTGTCAATCCGCCGAGTGAGACCTTGCCGAACCAGATTGCATACACCTGTGGAGCTGGTGGTGCTGTGCAGACGCTGTCTGGTGCCACTGGTTCCGGTGAACCAGGCACCTTCGCGCTGCCGGTTATGGACGTTGACCATACGCGCAATGTGCTGGGTCTGGTCATTCTTGACTCCGGCGATTACGTGCATGGCGGCGGCTTCGGCACACCATCGCCCGCAGCGCTCGCCTTCCTGAACGCCGTGCCCGACCGTATCGGTGCGAAATCAATGGTGTTCCAGCACATGCCGATGCCCGAGTATTACAACGTGCTGAAGCCGGTGGCGGCCAACGCGGCGTTTGCCATGCAGGGCTATCGTTCGCACGCCGATACCTACTACGTGCTGGACGAATTGCAAACCCAGCCCGGCGGATATTTGGGAGAAGGCATATCCTGCCCTGATACGTCAGGCGAATTCGAATTGCTGCGCGAGGGGTATTTCGGCGTCGTAGCTGGTCATGATCATCGCAACGGTTTCGTCGGCGAACATGAGGGTCTGTTGCTTATCGCTACGCCAACCTGCGGATTCAATACGTACGGACCGGCTCCGGCTAAACGCGCCACGCGATTGATCGAATTTGATATCCGTCACCCTTACGAGCCGCGTACGCAATTGCTGGAGTTTGACGAACTGGTGGGCAAGCCCAGTTCCAAACGCGCCTATACCTATGCGGTGAACCAGACCGCGCCTGGCGAGGGCGAGGGCGATGATTTGCTGCGCAAGCCGTCGCTATGGAGTCAACTGTCCGGTTTATTCAGGTAACCCGGTTTATTCAGGTAACTGTTCCTGATAGAGGCGGAAAGCGGCGCGAAGTATTCGAGGTTTCGGTGGCCTTCCGCTGTGTTGGACGATTAGTGGCAGAAATCCCGCGTCTCTTTCGTTGTGACGCGGGATTTCTGCCGGTTGGGCTATCGGTTGGATTGACTGGTATGTTTCAGCGAACGGCTTTGACCAGTGCCTCGGTGAGGTACTTGCCGGCGGCCATCACCAGCGGCGCATAGCGGCGTCCGGGGGCGGCGCCCATGCGGCCGGTCGGGCCAGAAATCGAGATGGCGGCGATGACCTGGCCGGAGGCGTTGCGGATCGGGGCGGAAATCGAGCACACGCCCTCTTCGCGCTCGTTCACGGACTCGGACCAGCCGCGCTTGCGTACGGCGGCCAGCTTGGTGGCGGGGAATTTGGCGTGGCGCAATCCCTGGGGCAGACGGTCGGAATCCTCCCAAGCCAGAAGAATCTGGGCGGCGGAACCGGCTTCCATCGACAGCATGGCACCCACGGGAATGGAATCACGCAGGCCGGAGGCGCGTTCCACAGCGGCGATGCACACGCGCTGATCGCCTTGGCGGCGGTAAATCTGCGCAGACTCGCCAGTGCGATCGAGCAGGGTCTGCAGGATAGGGCCGGCGGCGGTCAGCAGACGATCCTCGCCTGCTGCGGCGGCAAGTTCGGCGAAACGGGAGCCGAGTACGAATCGGCCATGCTGGTCGCGCAGTACGAAACGGTGGCGTTCCAGTGCAATAGCCAAACGATGTGCGGTCGGTCGAGCGAGACCGGTGGCGGCCACAAGCTGTCCCAGCGTGGACGGGCCGGACTCCAGTGCGTCAAGAATCTTTACGGTTTTATCAAGAACGCCAACGCCGGAATGGATTTCCCCATCGTCCTTGGTGGTGGTGTCTTCAACCGGCTCGGACTCGGTCAAGCTGTTGTTCAATGGTTCTTCTTGGGAATCAGTCATAATAAGGGCGATTATGCCATCTCACATAGTGAAATGGCAAATTGGGGAAGTGTCTCACAGGGTGGTCATGAAGTTGAAAGGGCGTTCGTGGATGCCGAAGAGACATGTCTGGAGCGGAACCGAGTCATGCCTAGGTCATGTTCGAGTCGTATCCGAGCCATATTGAGGCCGTCATTTGACCGTATCTCAATATCCGGCATGCTCATGGCTGGGCCCATCGCAAGCACATAGGCTAATACCACGAACAAGGCGCGAACACAATGCCTCGCGCGGTATTTTTTGGAGGAATCACTATGGGAACGACACTGGCCGAGAAGGTCTGGGCCGATCATCTGGTGCGCAAGGGCAGCGACGGAGCTCCTGATTTGCTGTACATCGATCTGATGCTCATGCATGAGGTCACCAGTCCGCAGGCGTTTGAGGGCCTGCGCTTGGCCGGCCGCAAGCCGCGTCACGTGGATCAGCTCATCGCCACCGAGGATCACAACACGCCGACCGTTGATATCGATCGCCCGAACCCGGACGAGACGAGCGCACTGCAGTTGACGACTTTGGAGAAGAACTGCAAGGAGTTCGGCGTGCGCCTGCACCCGCTGGGCGACGCCGATCAGGGCATCGTCCACGCGTTCGCCCCGATTCTGGGCCTGACCCAGCCGGGCATGACCATCGTGTGCGGTGATTCGCATACGTCGACGCACGGCGCGTTCGGTGCGCTGGCGTTCGGTATCGGCACTTCCGAAGTCGAGCACGTGATGGCCACGCAGACGCTGTCCCTGAAGCCGTTCAAGACCATGGCCATCAACGTCGAGGGCAAGCTGCCCGCGGACGCGACCGCCAAGGACATCATTCTGGCGATCATCGCCAAGATCGGCACCGGCGGCGGCCAGGGATACGTGATCGAATACCGTGGCGAGGCGATTCGCAACCTCACCATGGACGAACGTATGACCGTGTGCAACATGTCCATCGAAGCCGGCGCGCGTGCCGGCATGATCGCGCCGGACGAGACCACGTTCGAGTACCTGAAGGGCCGTCCGCACGCGCCGGAAGGCGAACTGTGGGATCAGGCCGTGGCGTACTGGAAGACGCTGAAGACCGATGACGATGCCGTATTCGACAAGGTGGTGGACATCGACGCCTCCACGCTGGGACCGTACGTGACATGGGGCACCAACCCCGGCCAAGGTCTGCCGATCACCGCCTCCGTGCCGGAGCCGGACAAGATCGCCGACGCCACCAAGCGCGCCGCCGCCGAACGTGCGATTACATACATGGGTTTGAAGCCGGGCATGCCGATCAAGGACATCGCCGTGGACACCGTGTTCATTGGTTCGTGCACCAACGGTCGTATCGACGATTTGCGCCAGGCCGCCGCGATCATGAAGGGCCACCACAAGGCCGAGAACATTCACCGCGTGCTCGTGGTGCCGGCCTCCTCCCGTGTGCGTCTGCAGGCGGAGAAGGAAGGCCTCGATAAGGTGTTCGAGGACTTTGGTGCCGAATGGCGTAATGCCGGCTGCTCGATGTGCCTGGGCATGAACCCCGACAAGCTGGTACCGAACGAGCGCTCGATTTCCACTTCGAATCGTAACTTCGAGGGCCGCCAGGGCAAAGGTTCGCGCACGCATTTGGCGTCGCCGTCCGTAGCCGCCGCCACCGCCATCCGCGGCACAATCTCGTCCCCCGCCGATCTCTGAGTCAATACACATGAGCCTCCTCTGACGAGGGGGCTGTCAGCCAAGGACTGACTGGGGGAGAGATCCCCGAAAGGAAAATTGTTATGGAAAAACTCACCACACTGACCGGCGTGGGCGTGCCGCTGCGCCGCTCCAACGTCGATACCGACCAGATCATTCCCGCTGTGTTCTTGAAGCGCGTGACCAAGTCCGGCTTCGATGACGCCCTGTTCTACGCATGGCGCCGAGACCCGAACTTCGTGCTCAACAAGCCGGAATACGCCGGTAAGGGCCAGATTCTGGTTGCCGGCCCCGAATTCGGCATCGGCTCCTCCCGCGAGCACGCCGTGTGGGCGCTGCACGATTACGGTTTCCGCGTGGTCATCGCGCCGAGCTTCGCCGACATCTTCTACGGCAACACCGCCAAAAACGGCGTGCTGGCCGCGATTATGCCGCAGGAGTCCGTCGAGCTCCTGTGGAAGCTGCTGGAGGAAGAGCCTGGTCGCGAGATGACTGTCTCGCTGGAGACTCGCACCGTCACTTGCGGTGATGTGACCCTGCCGTTCGAGGTGAACGATTACGTGCGTTGGCGTCTGATGAACGGCTACGACGACATCGATCTGACACTGCAGCACGAGGACGACATCGCCGCCTACGAAAAGATGCGCGCCGAAAAGTTCCCCTTCAAACCCAAGACCATCCCCGCCAAGCACTGGCCCGAAGAAAAAATCGAGTCCGCCCGCGAGCCGGACGATGATTGGACAGGGCCGTTGGCCGATCGCGGCATTATTTAGCCGCGATCGGCCTGCTGAAAGCCCAGTGGGCTTTCGGCAGGCCCTGTGCCGAGCTGTGACAGCAGCGAGGCCAGCATTGAGCCTCGCCGAAAGGCGAGTCTATAATTGCAGGCCCAGGGCCGTTGGCCGATCGCGGCATCGTGTAGCCGTGGGCGACTGGCCCATCGTGCGTTGTGGGCCGGGGCGTGGCCTATCGTTGAAGCATGAGTGATTTTGAGCCGTTCTACGATGTCAGCCGCAGCTACGAAGACAACTATGAGCAAGGGCCGTTCGGCGCGTTTGCCGAGGCGCTGAAGGATGGCAACGGTGCCGATGCCGCCGGAACCACCAGCGAGGGTGCCTTGGCCACTTTTCTGGGCCAGCCGGTCAACCTGCCTTTCGGCATTCCCGCAGGCCCGCTGCTCAACAGCCGTTTCACCACGGCCGCCTTCCGCATGGGCTTCGATCTGGCGACCTACAAAACCGTGCGTTCGCGCGCCTGGGGCTGCAACCCGTTCCCGAACGTGCTCGCCGTACACCCCAAGTCGGCGGACGGTTCACTAACACCGGGCAGCGCCGAACTGGACGAGGGCGTGCTCGCCGACACCAATTACGAGACTCCGATCTCCATCTCCAACAGCTTCGGTGTGCCCTCGCAGAGCCCTGACGTCTGGCAGCCGGACATGCGCGCCGCCATCGAGGCCGCCGGTCCCGGTCAAGTGCTGGTCCCGAGCTTCCAAGGCTCGCGTGTGGAGGGCATGAGCGAGGAGGAATACATCGCCGACCATGCCACTACCGCCCGCCTGGTTAAAGAAACCGGTGCCAAGCTCATGGTGATGAACACCAGCTGCCCCAACGAGGGCCACAACCGCCTGCTATGCCACAATCCGCTGCTCGTAGGCCGCATCACTGAGGCCGTGAAGCAGGAGATTGGCGACATCCCGCTGATGGTCAAGCTCGCCTACATCCCCAGCGACGACGCTCTGGAGCTTATGGTGCGTTCCACCGTGGGCCACGGCACTGTGCAGGGTTTCAGCACCATCAATACGATTTCCGCCAAACTGGTCGATGCCAATGGCAATCAGGCACTGCCCGGTGCAGGCCGTGACCGTTCAGGCGTATGCGGCAACGCGATTCGCGGAGCCGGACTCGACATGGTCGCCCGTCTGGCCGCGATCCGCGAGAAGCTCGGTCTTGATTTCAAGATCAATGGCGTGGGCGGCGTGGTTTCGCCGGCCGACTATCAGGCATACAGAAACGCCGGCGCGGATTCGGTGATGTCCGCAACCGGTGCGATGTGGGACGCCGAACTGGCCCACAAGATCAAAGCCAGCCGGTAGATCGGCTCCAGAAACAAGAAACAGCCTGTACGGGCCGTGATTCCCAGACGATTCCCAGCCAGTGCCCACGTTGCATTGAAACTGTTGCTGTTATATGTAATCACGGCCGAACAAGCTGCATAACTTAACCTCTTTCTTCTCTCCTTTCTCTCCCCGGCGCCCATCACGCCGGGGTTTCTTTTTGCGGTGAGTACGGCCGCCTTACTCGGCCGCCGCCTTCATGGCCACGGCACCCACGTAATAGACGGGCTTGTCAAAGTTCGGCTGGAACAGGAAGTCCACGTTGGCGAGCTGGTCGATGGTGAAGCCGGCCTGAATCGCCATGGAAATCACATTTGCCGCGCCGGAGATATCGGCTTTGGAACAGAACTGGCCGCCCTTGACCTTGCGGGTTTCCGGGTCCCAGGTCAGAATCGACGTGACTGGGGTGGTGATGAGCATGAAGTCCGGGCGATAATCCTCGGTGAGCGAGGTCTCGCGGACCGTGAGCCCGCGGCGTTCGGCACCGGCGCAGGTCAGGCCGGAGGCGGCGAGCGAGAGATCGTACAGCTGCACGGCGGACGTGGCCTGCGTGCCCATGTACTTCACGGTCGGCGTCTCGATGTTGCGGCCCACCAGCAGGCCCTGGCGCACCGCGTTGGTGGCCAGCGGAATGTAATCGTGCTGGCCGGTGGGGTTGTAGAACACGGTGGCGGAGTCGCCGGCGGCGTACACGCCCGGCACGGACGCCTGCATGTAGTCGTCGACCACGATCGCGCCGTTCGGCAGCATGTCCACCTTGCCCTTGAGCAGGTCGGTGTTCGGCAGGAAGCCGACGGCCAGAATCGCCATCTCGGCCGTGTACTCGCCCTTTTCGGTGACCACGGTGACGGTGTCGTCGTCATTGTCGCGGAACTCGACCACCTTCTGGCCGAGCGCGAGCGTGACGCCGTGCTCCTCGAACGCGGCCGCCACCTGATCGGTGATGGTCTTATCGAAATTATTGGCCAGCGGGCGATCAAGGCCGTCGACCAGCGTGGTCTTGACGCCGGTGACGCTGAACTGCTCGGCGATTTCCGCGCCGATATAGCCCGAACCGATCACCACCGCGGACTTGGCGGTTTTCGCCTTCTCCTTGATGGCGATGGCGTGATCCCAGTTCTTGCACAGCAGCACATGCGGGCTGTCGATGCCGGGGATTGGCGGGATGACCGGGCGCGATCCGGTGGTCACGACCAGTTTGTCGAAAGCGAGGGTCTGCTCGGCGGGGTCTCCGGCCTCGTCCAGCGCGCGGTAGGTGAGGGTTCTGGCGTCGAGGTCCACGGACGTCACGTCGGTGCGCATGTGCATGGTCGCGCCGGCTTCGGCCAGGGCGGCAGGGGAGGAGTAGAACATTTTCTTCGGGTCGGACACGTGGTCGCCCACCCACAGGGCGATGCCGCAGGAGAGGAAGGACAGCGTACCGTTGCGCTCGAAAACATGGACGGTCCAATCGGGGTGCTCGGCGAGAATCGAGGTGGTGGCGAACGTGCCGGCGTGCGTGCAGCCGATGACGGCGACTGTGGTCATAAATGCTCCTTTGCTTGTGGCCATGGCGTCTGATGCCATTGCCCTGAATCGTAGCGTAGAAGTATGGAGAACGCCGTGGCGGCAAATGTGAGGAAGATCACGTTATTGGTTTGATTCGACGGGGTGTGGAATCCGTTGTGCACGGTGATCAAAGTTCGGCTGGGGCATTTCACGGAGTCGGCACATGGCTTATGGCAAACTGGACGGTAGCATTTTTGAATCTTGATTGATTGAGGAGAGTGGCGTGGCTGAGAACCCGGATGACGTGCTGCATGTTGAAGGCGGCAAGCCGCTGGCTGGCACGATTAAGGTGCGCGGCGCGAAGAACTTCGTGAGCAAGGCGATGGTCGCCGCGTTGCTGGCGCCGGGCAAGTCGGTGCTGAAGAACGTGCCGGAGATCCGTGACGTGCATGTGGTGTCCGATTTGCTGCGCCTGCATGGCGTGGACGTGGATGTGGACGGCGAAAAGGGCATTGTGACTATCGATGCCTCTCATGTTCAGCTGGCCGATGTGGCTGACGTGGACACGCTGTCTGGCTCCTCGCGCATCCCGATCCTGTTCTCCGGCCCGCTGGTGCACCGTCTGGGCGAGGCGTTCATTCCGGCATTGGGCGGCTGCGCAATCGGCGGGCGCCCGATCGACTTCCATTTGGAGACGCTGCGCAAGCTGGGCGCCACGGTGGACAAGGAGCACAAGGACGGCATCCACATCACCGCGCCCAACGGCCTGCATGGCGCGAAGATCCACCTGCCCTACCCGTCGGTGGGCGCCACCGAGCAGACGCTGCTGGCGGCCGTGCTGGCCGAGGGCAAGACCGAACTGTCGGGCGCGGCCACCGAGCCGGAGATCATGGATTTGGTATGCGTGCTGCAGAAGATGGGCGCGATTATTTCCGTGGACGTGGACCGCACCTTCCGCATTGAAGGCGTCAAGGAGCTGCAAGGCTACACGCACACGTCGCTGACCGACCGTATCGAGGCCGCGTCCTGGGCGTCCGCCGCGCTTGCCACGCACGGCGACATCTTCGTCAAGGGCGCGACCCAGCCGGAGATGATCACGTTCCTGAACGTGTTCCGCAAGGTGGGCGGCAAGTTCGAGGTGACGGACAAGGGCATCCGCTTCTGGCATCCGGGCGGCGACTTGAAGCCCGTGGCTATCGAGACCGACGTGCACCCTGGCTTCATGACCGACTGGCAGCAGCCGCTCGTGGTGGCCCTGACGCAAGCCAATGGCCTGTCGATTGTGCACGAGACCGTGTATGAGAACCGCTTTGGCTTTACCAAGCCGCTGGTCGAGATGGGTGCCACCATCCAGTTGTACCGCGAGTGCCTGGGCTCGCTGCCGTGCCGTTTCCGGCAGCGCAACTACAAGCATTCCGCCGTGATCTTCGGACCGACCCCGCTGACCGGACGCGACATCGACGTGCCGGACCTGCGTGGTGGGTTCAGCCATCTGATCGCGGCCTTGGCCGCGTCCGGCCCCTCGGACGTGCACGGCATCAGCCTGATCGACCGAGGCTACGCCGACTTCCGCGGCAAACTCGAAGCCCTCGGCGCCGACTTCGACTAATTCGGCCGTTCCGCGGCTCCCCTCTTTGAGGGGAGCCGCGATTTTGTTCTACAACAGCCCGTCCGCCTCGAGCGCGGCAGCCATGCGGTCGAAGCATTCCTCCAGTAGCGGGTAGGGCATGGCGAAGTTCATACGCACGCAACCGCGCCCGACCTCGCCGCATTCACGGCCGTCTGTCAACGCCACGTTGGCCTTCTTGAAGAAATAGTCGGCCGGGTCATCGATGCCCAGTGACGAGAAATCCAGCCACGCGATATACGTGCCCTGCGGCTCCACATAGCGCACCTTGGCGAATCTCGTGCGCATCTGCTCGTTGACCAGCGCGATATTGCGCTCGATATATGCCATCACGCCCTCGAACCATGCCGCGCCGCCGTCATAGGCCGCAGTGGTGGCTATGGCACCGATGGTGGCCGTCTGGTGCTCGGACCATTCCGCGTTCCTCATCCATAGTTCCAGATCGTCCGGATTGGTGAGAATCACCTGCGCGCACTTGGTGCCGGGAATGTTGAACGACTTCGAGGCTGAAGTGGAGGTGAAAGCCTGCATGGCCGTCTGCCGGTTGATTGAGGCGAATGGCACATGCGTGTGGCCTTGGTAGACGAACGGCGCGTGAATCTCATCGGAGAATATACGCACGTCGTACTTGGCGGCCAGATCGGACAATCGCAGCATTTCCTCGCGCGTCAATACCTTGCCGATCGGGTTGTGCGGGTTGCACAGCACGAAGGCATGGCAGCCGTTCGCGAACGCCTGCTCAATGGCGTCGAAATCGAACAGCCATTCATCATTGCGCCCGCTGCTCTCGCCGGCGCCCGCGCACAGCATCGGAATCTCAAGGACCTCCACGCCATACAGACGCGGCACACTTAGGAACGGCATATAGGCCGGAGTCGGTACCACGATGGAGTTACCGGCGCGCACGATCTCGCGCAGGAACACTTCGAACGCCTCCAGCACGTCCGGCACCGGGCGGATGCACGTTGGATCCACCTCCCAGCCGTAGCGGCGCTGCCATGCGGCGCACGAGCGGGCGACCTCCTTCTTCCACGGGTCGGGAATGTAGCCGAGCGCGCCACGTTCAGTGGCCTCTTCGATGGCTTCGGCCACGCATGGTGCCAGACCGTAATCCATCTCGGCGATGAATGCGCCGATGCAGCCGGGGTAACGGGTCCATTTATCCGAACCGACCTGCTCCAGATCCTCGATGGTCGTCACGTCGATGTGATTGGCATCAAAGCAAGAGGCGCCGGCGGTTGCGTTGCTCACAGTCGTTGACTGGGGAATGTTGTTCATGCTCATAACATGCCATTGTTCCCGGTGCAGAAGGACCGCTCAACGGTCTGGCTCCCCGAAATCGTGATGGCGCTCGCAAGCTTGCTTATCGCTGTGCGACTACTTGGCACTCAAATATTTGAGTGCCGTGCGCTCGAGCTCCTCGAGCAATGAACCAAGCGCTGGGCGATGGTCGCCGGCACGAGTCACGATGCCGACCTCGCGCGCCGCAAAATCGTCGGCAATGGGACAGGCCACCAGATCGCCCTGCAAGTTGATATGCGTATCGAGCGCCGGCACCAGCGAGACGCCCATACCAACCTCGACCAGGTTCTGCGTGGCCCAGTAATCATCCGTGCAGTGGCGGATATCCGGCTTGAATCCGGCACGGGTGGCCAGTTTCACCAAATTTGCGCGGCAGGTGGGGCAACCGGCGATCCAATGCTCGTCTTTGGCGGCGGACAGCGACACAGGTTCGCCGGTCTCCTCGAATCGTTTGGCGATGCCGCTGGAGCGGTGCACCAGCAGTCGCATCGGATCGTAACCCAGCGAATGGAAGGTCAGGTCGTCGCCGATGTGCAGGAAGTTCGGGATGCTGCTGTAGCGGAACACGGCGGCGGCATCGGCCTTGCCTTGGGAAATCAGACCGATCGCCTCCGGCGGCTCCATCTGAATCAGGCTCAGCTCGATGTCCGTGAACATACTGAGCTTGACCACGGTACGGGCCGCGATAGTAGAGCAGATTGATGGTGGGGCCACCAAATGCAGGTGAGCAAACCGATGATGCCGATAATCCTCGACCTCACGGGCCGCCCGCTCCAGCCGATCCGCGATGGCCTCGCCGTGGCGGGCGAGCATCGAACCGGTGGCGGTGAGTTCCACACCATGCGAGGTGCGTTGCACCAGAGTCGAACCGCACTGTGCCTCCAGCTTTTTGATCTGCTGGCTGATGGCCGGCTGCGACCAACCCGTGGCCTTGGCCGTGGCGGAGAACGAACCATACTGTTCGATCTGCCACAACGTGACCAATGATTGGGGGTTGAGCGTGGCCATAGGTACCTCTTTCGTGCCTTTTTGTGCGGTGATTCAATTATGGGCGACGAATATGACTGGCTGACGGGATGTGGCGTGCGCGCCGATCGTCAGTCCTCGAACTGCTCGGCGAGCGGAACCATCAGCACGGTGAGCGCGGCGAACAGGGCGGTGGTGAAGGCGCCCGCCACACCGGATACGCCGATCAGGCCGTCGGCAATGCCATAGATGGTGGCGTCGAAGCCGAGCACCGTACGAATCGTGTACGGGAAGCCAACGCCGGAATAGCCGATAAGCACAAAATTGAGTGCCGCCGCGAACAGTAGCAGCTTGAATACATTCGGCCGGTCTCTGATGAGGAATCGTACGCCTGCCTTGAGGTCTTCAAGTGGAGTGGGCAGCTCCTCGTCGCCGCGATCCGGGGCGCCGAGGCGAATGAAACATTCGAGCGCGGCCGCTCCGGCGAAGCTCACGATGGTGATGATCATCATGAGGCGGATGCCGAACATCGCGTACAGCACGCCGCCGAGGAAGCTCGGCAGCAGACTGCTCAGCTGTTGGACCTGATTGATCACGGCCATGCCTTGGCGCATGGTGGCCGGGCCGTGCTGCCGGAACATCTGGGGGAGCGCGGCCTGCACGGTCGGGGTTTCGAAGGCACCGAGCACGGCGAGCAGCACTTGCATGGTGGCGATGGACGCGATATGGAAGCCCGTGGAGGCGAAGACGATGGCGCTCGCCAGCACGAGCACGGCGGAGATGGCGTCGAGCGCCACCATGATGGTGCGGCGGTTGACGCGGTCGGCCAGTACACCGCCGAACGGGGAGAGCAGGATGGTCGGCACGATGGAGATTGCCAGCACCGAGGCGAAGATGGTGGCTGAGCCGGTTTCGTCCAGCACCCACATTGACATCGCGAATTGCAGCATCATATTGCCGAACAGCGAAATACCCTGGCCGGCGACCAACAGCACGAAGTCGCGGGAACGCAGCGGGCGCTGGGTGCTGTTGTCGTTCTTGCGTTTTATTGCTGTGTTCATTGTGAGCCTTTCCTTGGCTCCCCTCTCTGAGGGGAGCTGTCGCCGCAGGCGACTGAGGGGAGCCTGTCGAATATCATCATGCCTCTGGCGGTAATTTCGATAAGTTCGTCGTCGAAAATCGGCACGCCAATCGCGCTGAGCATGGCTGCCAGACACCGGACGCGGTGCTCCATCTCGGGCAAGGTCGCCGGATAGAAATACGGCATCAGCCAGTAGTTGGGCAGGAGCGAGAGCAGCTCGGCGGCCTCGCGCGGATATGCGGTGGGGATGGAGCCGTCCTTGACGCCCTCTTCAATCAGCGGCAGGAACCGTTCGGGCAGGTGCTTGCTCCAGATCCGCATGTTTGCGGCGAACGAAACCGGGTCGCTCAGCATGGGCATGGCGGCGCGCATGATCTGCACATGGTCCTGTGCGGTCATCGAATGGCGCCACAATATGCGGAACTTTTCGAGAGCGGTGAGGTCGCTGCGGCCCATTACCGATTCGTTGAAGTCGTCCTGCACGTCGCTGTCCCGGTTGGTGAGCTCTTCGAGGATGTCTTCCTTGGATTTGAAATGATAGTAGATCGCGCCTTTGGAGAGGTCGCCGAGTTTGTCCACGATGTTCTGGATGGAGGTGTGCTCGTAGCCTTTGGTCATGAACAGCTGTTGCGCGGCGTCGAGAATGCGATTGCGCGTCACCTCGGGGTGTGCGTTACGTGCCGTGCTGGCCTCCCTCCGGTATGCGGTATGCGGCGTTGCCGATCGCTATACATACCGATCGACGGTATGTATAGCGGTTCCGGCGAGCCCTCAACGTTTTCAGGGGATTGCTGATGGCCGATTTTCGCTTGGTATGTTTCGGAACATTGCAGGGGGGGGCGGTGGATTGCACACAATCCACTGCCCCCGCGGTAACACAGCCATGCTTTGCATGTACGGCACTATGCCGTCAATCTACAGAGCTCGTTGCGATATTTATTTGCTTGTGAAAGTGAAGCTTATGTCGTGGTGATAGGTGTAGGCGTGATAGTACGTTCCATTCATCTGTCACACGGCATTAGCGGCTATTATCTCACGATAACGCAAAGCTGAATCTTTCCATATGCGCTCTTGAGTGGCGTAATCGATGCCAATAATGCCGAAACGTTTCTCATAGCCTAATGACCATTCGAAGTTATCAAGCAACGACCAAGCGAAATAGCCGGTGACGTTCGCTCCTTGGTCCATTGCCTCGGCGACAGCTGCGATATGCTGATTCAGATAATTCACTCGCTGTGTGTCATGTATGATTTTCCCATTCGGCATCGCGGGATCAGCGCTCACAACATCATTCCATGCTGAGCCATTCTCCGTCACCACCAGTTTGAGATTTTCGAAGCGACGACTCAACCCCAGCAATTCAGCAGTCAGAACTTGTGGTTCTTGGTTCCAGCCCATGGCGGTTAATTCCCCAGTAGGCGGCAAAATTTCGACTATGTCCTGTGCCGGCAACGGGTTTCGTGTACTGACTCGAGTACTCGAAAGACCGGCATGACGTACGTGTGCGCTGGAGTAGTAATTGATGCCGAGTGATTCTACCGGCTGATGGATTGTGCTCAAATCATTGTCAGCGATGAATGACCAATCTGAGTCGTTTTCGGTCACTTTGAAAATCTCGGAATCGTAACACCCCTCGAACATCGGTCCAAGGAATACCTCATTGGCGATTAAGTCCGCGCGATGCTTGGCAATCCGGTTTTCTTCCGTATCTTCATCTATGACATTGGTAGCCAAATTCAGCACCACATTGGTACGTGCGGTGTCTCCTATAACTGATCGAATGGCCTGGACGCCCAGCCCATGGGCTAGATTCAGATGATGTACAGCCGCTAGAGCTTTGCCGTAATCCTGAATTCCGGGAGCGTGAATGCCGTTGCCATAACCCAGATATGCCGTACACCAAGGTTCATTCAGGGTTGTCCATACTGCAATGCGGTCGCCAAGTGCCTCAGCCATGGTTTTGACATAATCCGCATAGCACAGAGCGGTTTCGCGATTAGACCAGCCTCCGTTGTCTTCCAAATATTGAGGTAAATCCCAGTGATATAATGTTACAAAGGGGGCGATTCCAGCCTCTCGTAAAGCATCGAGTAGACGGCGGTAATAATCGATACCCGCTTGATTAATCTTGCCGTCTCTCTGAGGCACGATGCGTGGCCAAGCTATCGACAACCGATAGGCTTTTACACCCAACTGCTGTGCAATCGTGATGTCTTCGGCATATCTGTGGTAGCTGTCGCATGCCACTGCGCCCGAAGATCCGTCGCTGATGGCACCAGGTTTCGTACAGAACCGATCCCAGATTGACTCTCCTCGTCCATCCTCACTCGTCGCACCTTCCACCTGGTATGCGGAGGTCGCTACTCCCCATATAAAATTCTGCGGGAATGATATCGTCATTGTCTCATCTCCTTGAAATATTCGTCTGATTATTTGACGGTCATGCCGGCGATATCGGTCAGTTCTCTATGAATTTGAGCTTCATGGAGATCGTTGGCCGACCTTAGTGTGCGATGATTCGTCCATGCTTCAGGGGGAACGTTGTGATCGGAATGGATTAGCCATTGCAGTGTTTCGCCCGGTAGCAGGCTGGCCATGCCACCATTCACTCTGGCCTTGGAATCGACTTTATCCACCATGCAGAATAGGTCGCGTACATAGTTATGAGCCTCTACCGTCAGCAGGTATCCTTCCTCGACGGGAATTGCCGTTGCGGTAAAAGGGTCTGAGGCAAGATTTTGATCGATCACTTCGGCGGGATTGTAAATGATTCGAGCGAAGCTCCCGTCTGTTGTCCTCGCGATCAGAATCTCATCTGAGAGGGAGCTGAATGCCGCGAGAGCTGCGTCTAATTCGATGCGTACATGACCCCCAGCCGCGATATCTACCGGATATTGGCATTCTGCAAGTTGTTGGCCATTCAAAGTAACTCGTTGTACGACCCATGTTCCGCTCCACGAATCGCGAGTGTCGTTCGCGATATGCAGTGCCAAGCAGTCATATGGCAATCGTTTGGCTGCCCATTGACGGGAGGTGCGAGCCGCATTGGATACGCTGCGTTGGATACTGGCGAACCGTGGAGCAAAGCACTCACGCGAAATGTACCATAAGGGCTTACGATGCCCGTCATAATCTACGGCAGACCATGAGATTACAGGCCAATCATCGTTTAACTGCCAAATGAGAATTCCGGCATTTATTGGTTCCAGCGATCGCATGTGTGCCACGCCGAATCGAATCGCCTGCGCTTGTTGCAGTTGGCAAGCCCAATGCCAATCCTCGATGTTCTCCCATTTATCGGAGGGTATCAGCCAACTATGATTACCTTGAGCGTCGATGTAGTCATCGTCGAAAGTTCCCGGTGTCAGATGTGAACGCATGCCCTTTGCAAGTTTTTCATTGCCGAATTCGGCCTTTTGATGTACGAGCATTTGCTTACCGAATGGCTCTAAAGGCGCATCGTGAACAGCACGAGTCAACGTACTCCATGCGGGCGGTGCCTGGTAGCCGAATTCGTCGGCAAAGCGAGGGATGTAATCGGCGTATCGGAAGTAATCTTCGTCATTCCACACATCCCAGATATGTGTCGTGCCATCACGATCTGTGTTTGGCGATTTATGGTCCGTGAAACTCATTGGCGCGCTGGGAGTGTAAATACGAGTGGGATCCAATTCTTTCATCAGCGTTGGGAACAGCTCGGAGTAATAGTAGTCACCCCAGCCTTTTTCGGAGCGTCCATACTGATCGGGGCATTCCGTATCATCCCGCAACCCTGGTTTGAACCACGGCCAATCTACGTAGGCCATGTAGTTTTCGTTTGAACCATTCCACATCACCAAACTGGGATGGGGAGACAGCCTGATGATCTGCTCACGGATTTCAGCTTCGACTTCGGCTTTGGTACCTGGATTCTCTGGATACATGGCGCAGGCAAACATCATATCTTGCCAAACCATGATGCCATACTTATCGCAAAGTTCGTAGAAGTCTTCCGTTTCGTATGTTCCGCCGCCCCATACTCGCACCATATTGGAATGGGAGTCAACCAAATCCTGAATCGAACGCTCATAAGTCTTGTGGTCGAGCCGCGACATGAAAGCGTCGTCCGGAATCCAGTTATAACCGCGTGCATGAATTGGAACGTCATTGACGATGATTTCGCAAGCGCGGCCGATTTCATCAGCTTCGGTATTCAGTCGAACTGATCGGAATCCAATGCGTCCGTTCCACATGTCGTATGCTTCATGTCCCTGATCGGAGGAAGAATCAATGACAACTGTTGCTTCATATAACGGCTGTTTTCCATATCCGATTGGCCACCACAGATGCGCATTACGTACTGTAGTGGAGATAATGCCACGTGTAGTGTGTTCGTCAATCAGCGTTGTTGATTGTTCGGCGGTTTCGAACCCGTTCAGGCTCACCGTCATGTTTATCGCATTGGCATTGCTTGTGTCGGCGCGTTCGATGTCGACATATGTAGTCAGTACGCCAGTGCCATCAGCCTTCACGTCTACTATCGGGCGGACGGACGCAACGCGAGCGCCCGACCATGATTCAATGCCGATATTGTGGATGATGCCAGCGTTGGCCACATCGATGCCCCAATCCCATCCGAAAGAACTGGCGGGTTTTCGAATTTGGTTGAAAGCGTGCGGATAGGCGTGTGGATAAGCTCCCAGCTGGGCTTGTCTACGCTCAGATTCTCGCACTGGAGAGAGAAAAGTGATGGTTAATTCATTTTCGCCTTCGCGAAGTTGTTCGCGCACGTCCCAACGGTATGAACGAAACGCATTGTTTGTGAACGCAATTGGCACTCCGTTCAGCACAAGATGTGCGCATGTATCAAGGCCAAGAGCCACAAGGTCATGACGTTGGGAGCCATCGTTATGCCAGTTGAACCGGCAGGTAAAGCACCAATCCATATCGCCGATCCACTGCTGCTTGCTCTCATTGTCGCCGTCGAATGGATCATCGATTATGCCGGCGCGTAGCAAGTCTAACGTGGCTTCGCCGGGTACCTCGGCTGGAATACCATGCTGAAGAACGTCTCGCAATGATTTGGGTGCCTTGCGGCAATCGATTGCGTGCAATGTCCAATGTGCATTTAGTGGCATATAAGTCAATGAAGTCGTCATAATGTTCCTTGTATTTTCTGTCTACGATGACAATCGGTTGGTGCTGCGTTCGTCAGCGAGCACAGCACCAACTAATATCAGCCTTTCACGGCACCGGCCATGATGCCGGATACCAGCTGCTTGCCTGCAATGACGAATAGGACGAGTAGCGGTGCAGTGGTCAGCAGAACGCCTGACATCACCAATGTATAGTCGGTAAAATGTGCTCCCTTGAGTGCGGAAGACGCCACTGTGAGCATGCTGTTCTTGTTTGGTCCCAAAATCAGCATCGGCCAGAAGTAGTTAGTCCATTGTCCGATGAAAGTGAAGAGGAACAACATCGCGGCAGCCGGTCGGGCTGCTGGCAGTGCAATCGACCAGAATGTGCGAATCATCGAAGCTCCATCCACTCTGGCTGCCTCAACGAGTTCGTATGGCAGTGCGTCTTGCAGATATTGGGTCATCCAGAACACTCCGAATGCGCTGACCAGCGCAGGGATTGCCACTGCCCACAAAGAGCCGTAGAGACCGGCCTTGGTGGCCAAAAGATACAGGGGAACAACGCTAAGCTGTTGAGGAATCGTCATAGTTGCGATTACTGCAGTCAGCAGTCCATTGCGGCCGCGGAAGCGGAGTTTAGCGAAAGCAAAGCCGGCAAGAGTGCTGAACAGAACCGTGGAGAATGAGGTGATGGTGGCCACGAATAGCGTGCCGCCTAGAGCCTGCCAGAAATTGATTTCTCTGAATGCAGTAGCTACATTCTCGAATAAGGCGCCGCCAGGAATCAATGCTTGTACGCCGTACTGCTTGCTAGGGCTGTCTTGGGAGGCGATGGATATCGCGTAATAGAAGGGGAACAGGAAAAACAGAATGAATACCACCAGTACTACGTAACTTCCCCATCCTGGATGGCGTTCGCCACCTGACATGCTTAGTGAACCGCGCTTTTTGCGAGCGGCTCTAGCAACGGATTTGCCGTAGATTTGGTCGATAGCGGCAACGCTCATTTCGCCACTGTTGCGTTTATTCGACATCAAAGACATAGGATGCTCCTTTCACATATAGGCGAAGGCTGGTGTAATCACGAACGCTTGGGCTTGCGAGACTTTGCGGAAGAGTCTCCGGTTGCCAGCAATCTGGTCAACATGAAATTGATCATTGCGACGAATACGATTACAAGGAATAGTAGCCATGCAACAGCTGCCGCGCGGCCAAGATTTGGTTGGCCGATGGTCACTTTGTTGAAACCCAAGTCCCATAGATAGAGCGAAACAGTGAGATATTGCCGGTTCGGTCCACCGTACCCAGATGTGCCATTATGGAACATCTGGACTTCGTCGAATATCTGCAAGCCACCGATAGTGGAGTTTATGACGACAAATATCAGTGTGGGTCGCAGCATTGGTAGTGTCACGGAAAAGAAGGTTCTTAATTTACCGGCACCATCCACTACGGCGGCCTCCATGACATCATTGGGAATAGCCTGCATGGCGGCAAGGATGATTAGCGAGTTATATCCGGTCCAGCGGAAATTGACTATGGTAGCAATAGCGATGTGTGAGGCTAGAGTGTTAGCGTGCCAAGCAATTGGCTGCATGCCAATGGCTTGAATCAGCACGTTGAAGGCGCCCATCTTGTCGGAGAAGATCTGGGAGAAAATGATGCCGGCTGCAGAAGGAGCCACGACATATGGGAGCAAAACGCCCATGCGCCAGAATGTTTTTGCCTTAAGGTTCGCATTAAGCACCCAGGCGATGAATATCGCGGCAATTAGCTGAGGAATAGTACTAATGAAGAAGATCGAGAATGTGTTGCGAAGCGCAACCCAAAAGTCGCGTTGTTGAAGCACCCATTGGAAGTTGCCTAGCCAAGTTGCATCGCTGCTACCGCATGTGGAGCCGCATACGGCCCAGCCGGCGTCTCCGGTGATGGTGTTGTAATTCCTTGTAGCCACCCACATGGTATAGAGCAGCGGGAACAGACCAACTGCCGCAAACACGATGAAGAATGGTGCGATATACATATAGGGGGTGCTTTTATAGGCAAGATTCGCGAATTTGGTACTTCCCCCGCGAGAGGCTTTACGCGATATAAGACTCATGATTGGCTCCGATTCCTCGAAAGGATCAATGAACTACGGATTATCGATGAGCGTCGGTATGGCATTTCAGACGAATGTCATACCGACGCTCTTAGTTATGTGGATTTAGGCGCTCAGGACAGAGCCTTCACATCATCCTCATATTGTTTCCAAGACTGGGAAGCACTCTGCTCCTTCGTCACATCGAGACGATTGAGAGCGTCAGCGAACTTAGTGTCGATGTCGTAATACTGGCCATTCATGTACGGCACATGCTTAATGGCGGCTGCGCGGTTGGCAAAGATTTCGCCGACGGGCGCGTTGTTGAAGTATTCATCCAATTTGCCACTAACCTTGTCGAGTTTCTGAGCGTCGGCCGAGCTTGGGAAGTTGGAGGCAGCGGCGAATACTTTGGCCTGCTGTTCGGGTGCGGTCAACCAGGCAACGAGCTTAGCGGCCTCGCCTTTCACCGGAGACGATTCGGGAACCACCAACCAGGATTCGCCCTGATTGGCACCAGCACCACCGGGTGTTACGTCTGCAACATCCCAGCCGGTAAAGTCCTCTCCGGAGTTACCCTTCACGTTGTTCAATTCCCAAGCGGGGCAGGTCAGCACGGCGAAGCCATCGTCGGCCTTGAACGCGGCATTCCAATCATCAGACCAGGTGGACAAACCAGCGGAGATGTTCACATTCTTGGCGAGCATGTCGTACATGTTCTTCATGTCCGTATCCGCGGCAATGACTTTATCATCCTTAGATACGTATACTTCCTCCATCTGAGCTTTCATAACGTAGGAGATATCAGACAATGAATCAATGAAAGGCTTACCGGTCTTTTCTGTGTATGATTGACCGATTTCGAAGAATTTGTCCCATGTGGCGTCGTCTCCGCCGAAGAGTTCTTTCACCTGTTCGCGATCCGTTGGCAGGCCAGCTTTCTCAAAGAGATCGCTGCGGTAGCATAGAGCGGTTGGGCCGATATCCGTTCCAGCTCCGATTAGCTTGCCATCTGTGGATTCGCCGCCCTGACGGACCCAATCCGGCCAGCTGTTGTTTTTTGTGTAGCTACTCAGATCCGTGAACTTGTCCGCCATGGCTCGGATAGAGGGCATCCAAGAGATGTCGACGCCGTAGATATCGTATGCATTCGAGCCGGAGGAGATTGCGGTATTGAAGGCCGTGCGAGCTTCATCGCTACTGGAGGCCACCGTTTCCTCAATTTTCACGTTCGGATTCTGCTTTTCGTATTCGGCCCACAAATTTGCGCCGGGGCGCTCTGCCGTGGATTTACCGTAGCCGTAGTTGTTGAATGTCTGGATCTTGATAATTGTCTTGCCATCAGAGGTGGTGCTCGCAGTGGGGTCATTTGTGCCACATGCCGAGACGCCGGCGAGCATTACCATCGATCCGAGGAACGCTATGATTTTCTTGGTTCTCATCATTATCTCCTTTGCAAACACTTCCGTGTGTTTTACTGGCGATTAGCGGAGTCGCCATCCCCTGATCACTTGAGCAGGTGATTACATGATAAATTCGAACCGGTTCGAATGCAAGTTGAATAAGTCCTTGAATGGTTGAAATGGCTTAACTCGAACCGGTTCGACGGCGTGTCGTGCATTCAGGGATCAAATGTGAATAAATACGCGGGATGAGTATAAAGGCGATATCAGCGAGTGGTATCCCCAAGTTGGACGGTCATAGGTAGCACTTGGGCGTATGAATCTTCCAATTCGCTAGTGGGTTTCCCCTGAATCTCATCAAGCAAATAGCGGGACAGTGTCGAAGCAATGGCATCAAAATCCTGACGAATGGCGGTCATTCGCATTCCGGCGATTTTCGCAACGAATGTGCCGTCATAAGCGATGATCTGCAAATCATGGGGGATGTTGATATTTCGGCGGAGGGCTTCCTGCATACAAAGTGAAGCCACTATATCGGACGATACGATGGCATCCACGTCAGGAAATTGTTCAAAAACTTCGTGCGCTGCGCGTTCGTGCGCTGCAAAGTCATCAACTTCGCCGGCTTCCATGTAATTCCAACGAATTCCTGCTTCCCTAAGCAATTCGTCGATTTCGGCATAATATTCAAGCGAAGGGAAAGATGTGTTGAGCCCTGTCAATCCGCCGAAATCCACCACTGCGCGGGGTAAATCATGAAACTGAGATAAGGGGCCGGACAAATTGACTACATGCTTCGCTCCCGACTGGATTATTATATCGGCGGCTAGCTTTGCGCCAAGTCCATGGTCTGAGCCGATCATTGGTATTCCTGGTCCAAGATATCGATCGAAAGCGACGATGGGCCGACCGATACTCGTCCAATAGTCGGAAGAATGAGACGTATGTGCGCCCATAATAATGCCGTCCATCATGCGGCGTCGGAGCATATCGATATATTCTTCCTCGCCACGCTTCATGTCGCTAGTCGAACATGGCAGAGCGAGCATGCCGCGCTCCTCAAGCGCAGTCTGCAATGAAGCAAACAATGTCGCAAAAAACGGATGCCGAAGTGTCGGCATGATTACGCCGACCATATTGGTGCGATTTTTTGAGAGATTGCGCGCTAGTTCGTTGGGAACATAATTTAATGCGTCCATGGCCCATTCCACGCGTGAACGCACGTCGTCGGACACATGCTCACCGTTATTAATCACCAGTGAGACTGTACTTAGCGATACTCCAGCCTTTTTGGCGACATCGCGCATCCCCACCACAGTTCCCGTACCTCGCTTCGTCGCCGAGTCGGATCCGGGCGACCTCGTGAACGTATACCATCCTGTTTCCGACTTCACTGTATTATGCCAGAACGGTTGACCCATTCTTATTTGGTACAAAAGTGTAGTGACAGTTCAGTATGAACTAGTGGTTCTGTCACTATAAGACAGAACCATTACATGACGTTCGCGCCATTTCAGCAAACTTAATGTTTCCAGCGATTTCGGTTTGCCGAATTTTCTCGATATCTTTCGATTGACGGCATATAGGCATACCGAGCCGCAAGTGTCGCCGTTCTCGGTATCCTTAGAAGAATGAGCCCTGAAGCCTTAAGTGAACTGATTTCCAGCATTGCCCACAACCTCGTCGCCGCCGGCCAGGCCGGCACATTGACCGACGAGCTGATCCCGCCCGTCGACAAGCTCGCCGTGATGCGCCCGAAGGACCGCGCGCATGGCGACTGGGCCTCCAACATCGCCATGCAGCTGGCCAAGAAGGCCGGCATGAAGCCGCGCGATCTGGCCGAGCCGTTCGCCGCCGCGCTCGCCGAAGCCGACGGCATCGCCAAGGTCGAGGTGGCAGGCCCCGGCTTCATCAACATCACGCTTGACTCCGCCTCGGCCGCCGCCGTGGTGGACACCGTACTCGCCGCCGGTGCCGTGACCGACACCGACAAGCATCTCAACAAGGTCAACGAATACGGCCGCAACGCCCATCTGGGCGGCCAGACCCTGAATCTCGAGTTCGTCTCCGCCAACCCCACCGGTCCGATTCACATCGGCGGCACTCGTTGGGCTGCCGTCGGCGACGCCATGGCCCGCGTGCTCGAGGCCAACGGTGCCAAGGTGGTGCGCGAATACTACTTCAACGACCACGGCGAGCAGATCAACCGCTTCGCCAAGTCGCTGGTCGCCGCTTGGGCTGAGGCCAACAACCTCGGCGAGGCCGGTTACCAGACCGAAACCCCGTGCGACGGCTACAAGGGTGCCTACATCAACGAGATCGCCGCCCGTGTTCAGGCCGAAGCCGAGTCCGACAGCGTGGACCTGACCGCACTGGCCCACCAAGATCAAGGCCTCAACGACGACGGTGAACCGCTCGGCGAGGCCGACACCGAAGTGCGCGAGGAATTCCGCAAGCGCGCTGTGCCGATGATGTTCGATGAGATTCAGAAGTCCATGAAGGACTTCCGCGTGAACTTCGACGTCTGGTTCCATGAGAACAGCCTGTACGCCGACGGCAAGGTCGACGCCGCCATCGAAGAGCTCAAGTCCCGCGGCGACATCTTCGACAAGGACGGCGCCACTTGGTTTGAATCCACCAAGCACGGCGACGACAAGGACCGTGTGATCATCAAGTCCAATGGTGAGTTCGCCTACTTCGCCGCCGACATCGCCTACTACTGGGACAAGCGCCATCGCGCCGAAAACCCGGCTGACGTGGCCATCTACATGCTTGGCGCCGACCACCACGGCTACATCGGCCGCATGATGGCCATGTGCGCGGCCTTCGGCGACGAGCCCGGCAAGAACATGCAGATTCTCATCGGCCAGCTGGTCAACGTGATGAAGGACGGCAAGCCCGTGCGCATGTCCAAGCGCGCCGGCAACGTCGTGACCATCGACGATCTGGTCTCCGTGGTCGGCGTGGACGCCGCCCGCTACTCGCTGGCCCGCTCCGACTACAACCAGAACTTCGACATCGACCTGGCCCTGCTCGCCTCGCACACCAACGACAACCCGGTGTACTACGTGCAGTACGCGCACGCCCGCTCCAAGAACGTGGACCGCAACGCAGCCGCCGCCGGCATCAGCTACGAGGGTGCCGACCTGGCCCTGCTCGACACCGAGGCCGACGGCGAGGTACTTGCCGCCCTCGCCCAGTTCCCGAGCGTGCTCGCCACTGCGGCCGACGACCGCCAGCCGCACAAGGTGGCCCGTTATCTCGAAGAGCTGGCCGCCACCTATCACAAGTGGTACAACGTGGAGCGCGTGGTGCCGATGGCCCTGACCGATCCGGAAACCCGTGGCGACGATGAGGCTCGCAAGGCCTTGGAGATCGCCAAGAATCCGGAGCCGGCCCGTGCCGCCGCCCGCCTGAAGCTCAATGACGCCGTCCAGCAGGTCATCGCCAACGGCCTCGACCTCCTCGGCGTCACCGCCCCCGAAAAGATGTGATTATGCCCATTTCTCCAATTTGGCCGGCCGCTACGGCTGTGAATGCCGACGGTGCCATTACATTCCACGGTCGTACCGCCGAATCGCTGCTTGACGAGTTCGGCTCGCCGCTCTATCTCATCGACACTGATGAAGTAGTCGCACGTGCCAGGCACTTCGTGCGCGCTGCCGCCGAAGCATTCAACACATCCACTACGCACGTGAGCTTTGCCGGTAAGGCGTTCCTGTCCAAAGAAATCGTGCGATTGGTCACCGAGGCCGGCATGTTCGTGGACACCTGCACGATGGGCGAGATGAAAATCGCCCTCGCCGCTGGCGTTCCCGGACGTCGTCTGGTACTGCACGGCAACAACAAGTCCGATGAGGAAATCGCGCTGGCCATCGAACAGGGCTTTGCCAAAATCGTGATTGACGAGCCCGACGAGCCGGAGCGCGTTGCCGCCATCGCCCGCAAGCTCGGCAAACGCGCCCGTGTGATGCTGCGCGTCACCGTCGGTGTCCACGCCGGCGGCCACGAGTACATCTCCACTGCTCACGAGGACCAGAAGTTCGGCGTGCCGCTGCTGGCCGCCGGGGCCGACGCCGCCGTGCTCGATGTGCTGAACGACCTCAAAGACGTGACGCCTGCCGCTACCAACGCGCGTATCTCTGCGACGCATTCCCTGGAAAATGGCGCGGAGAAGACCGAGAAATCAGAGCGCGAGCTGCACTACGACGTCAAGTACCCGTACGACCTGAGCCACGAGGAAGTCTCCGACACAGACAAGGCGCTGGCCGCCGCGATGGAAGCCATTGCGGACGGTCCGTCCATCGCCGTGCTCAAGACCATCCTCGCCGACCAGGACGTACTCGAACTGGTCGGAGCCCACTCGCACATCGGCTCCAACATCCACGATGCGGACGCCTTCATTCACGCGGCCAAGCGCATGATGCTGCTGCGCAAGACCCTGTGGGCCACCGACGCCTACATCCTGCCCGAAATCGACCTCGGCGGCGGCTACTCCGTGGCTTACACCGATGGCGAAGATTCAATGGACGTCGACGTGGAACTCACTCGCTTGGCGGATGCGGTCAACAGCACCAACCGTGCGCTCGGCATGCCCGCCCCGGCCATCAGCTTCGAGCCCGGCCGCTACATCGTGGCGCCCGCCGGCGTAACCCTGTACCGCGTGGGAGCCATCAAGCACGTGCACTTGTCCGGTGTCAAAGACAGTGCCGGCAACCCGATTGCCGAGCGCGTGTACGTGTCCGTGGATGGCGGCATGTCCGACAACATTCGTCCGGCACTCTACGGTGCCGACTACACCGCGCGTCTGGCGAATCGCACTGGTTCCGCTGAAACGATGCTCGCCCGCGTGTGCGGTATGCACTGCGAATCCGGCGACATTGTGGTTCACGAGGTGCAGTTGCCCGCCGATTTGAAGCGCGGTGACATTCTCGCCGTGCCGGTTACCGGCGCATACGGCCGCACCATGGCCAGCAACTACAACCAGGCGCTGATCCCGGCGGTGGTTGCTGTCAGCGAGTCCGGCGCGCACGTCATGCTCCGCCGCCAGACCGTAGACGACCTACTTAACCTCGACGTCAGCGAATGAGAACTCCCCTCAGTCTCGCTGCGCGAGCCAGCTCCCCTCAAAGAGGGGAGCCATACCTTATGTCAGTGGGCTCCTCATTCTGAGGGGAGCTGTCAGGCGTAGGTGACCGAGGGGAGCAGCGAAGCAATTGGAATCTCCCAACTGCTGTCGGAAATAATCCGTAAAATAGCGGTGGGATATAGAAAACTTTTTGGAAGGACCCTGAATTGGCTCGCAACGACGAAACCCCGATCCGCGTCGGCCTGCTCGGTGCCGGCACCGTCGGCTCCCAGACGGCGCGTCTGATCGTCGAGCAGAAGGACGAACTGTCCGCTCGCATCGGCCGTCCGATCGAACTCACCGGCGTCGCATGCCGCCATCCGAAGGCCACCGAGGCGTTCCCATGGATCGACCAGTCCATCGTCACCACCGACACCATGAGCGTGGCCACCAACTCGGACATCGTCATCGAACTCATCGGAGGCACCACCGCGGCCCGTGAATTCGTGCTGGCCGCCATCGAATCCGGTGCCTCCGTGGTCACCGCCAACAAGGCGTTGCTGGCCAAATACGGTCCCGAGATCTACGCCGCCGCCGAAGCCAAAGGCGTCGACATCTACTTCGAAGCCGCCGTGGGCGGCGCGATCCCGTTCCTGCGGCCGTTGCGCGAGTCCCTGGTCGGCGACAGGGTGACCAGCATGCTCGGCATCGTCAACGGCACCACCAACTACATCCTCGACGAGATGACCACCAAGGGTCTCCAGTTCGATGACGTCCTGAGGGACGCCCAGGCCAAAGGCTATGCCGAAGCCGACCCGACCGGCGACATCGAAGGCTACGATGCCGCCAACAAGGCCGCCATCATGGCCACCCTCGGCTTCCACACCTCCGTGACCATCGACGACGTGTCCGTTGAAGGCATCACCAAGATCACCGCCGACGATATCGCCGCAGCTACCGCCGAACACAAGGTCATCAAGCTGCTCGCCGTGGTCGAGAACGGCGAGGCTGGCGTTTCCGCCCGAGTCTACCCGGCCCTGATCGACGAGAACCACCCGCTGGCCTCCGTACACGGCTCCTTCAACGCCGTGTTCGTCAAGGCCGATGCCGCCGACGACCTCATGTTCTACGGACGTGGTGCCGGTGGCGCTCCGACCGCCTCCGCCGTTGTGGGCGACGTGGTGACCGAAGCCCGTCACATCACCGCCGGCTGCACCGGCCCGGCCATCCCGCTGTACAAGAATTTGCCGAAGGCTCCGATTACCGCCTCCAAGGCTGCATTCGCCGTGCGCTTCCTGATTCACGACAAGCCGGGCGTGCTGGCCGCCATCGCCGCCGAGTTCGCCAAGAACGGCGTCTCCATCAACGGTGTGAACCAGGACTTGAAGCCCACCATGACCGACCCCGGCTACGACGGCGAGATCCAGCAGCTGCGCGTCGTGACCCACCTGACCGACGAGGAAACCCTGCGCAACACCGTCAAGGCCGTGCAGGCGCTCGACTTCGTCACCGGCGACCCGTCCATCCTGCGCGTGCTGGACTGACAAACCTAAGCTCCCTCTGATGAGGCGGTCGAACGGTGAAAGCTGAATACCTAAGCTCCCCTGACAAGGGGAGCTCCTTTTTAAGGAACAACCATGAATCCAATCTGCAATAGCGTTCACGTGCGCGTGCCCGCCACGTCCGCCAACCTCGGCTCCGGCTTCGATACCGTGGGTCTGGCGCTCGACTACTATGACGAGCTCACTTTCACGCTCAACGACGACCCGAACGACGGCATTGCCCACGTGATCATCCACGGCGAGGGCTCCGACACCCTCCCACGCGACGAAACCCATCTCGTGGTCTCCACCTTCCGCCGTGCCTGTGCCACGTTCGGCCTCGGCCGACTCGGCTTCACGCTGGAAGCGACCAACAACATCCCTCAGGCTCGTGGCATGGGCTCTTCCGCCGAGGCCATCGTGGCCGGCATCGCCGCCGCCGCGGCCTTCGCCCAGACCGGTGACCTCAACCGTCCGGCCATCTTCGATATGGCCGCCCAGATCGAAGGCCACCCGGACAATGTGGCCCCGGCTGTGTTCGGTGGCCTGACCGTCTCTTGGGACTTCGAAACCGCGGAAGGCGTCGGCTCGGTCGCCGTTCCTGGTGGTGAACCGCTGCACGGCGGATTCCACGCCGTCAACTACCCGGTGGACCCGTCCATCACCGCCGCCGTGTTCGTGCCCGACTATGAGCTGTCCACTGAGAAGGCCCGTCAGGCGCTGCCTAGGGAACTGCCATACAAGGACGCCGTCTACAACGTGTCTCGCGTGGGTCTGCTGCCCGCTGCGATGAATCCCATGGTGCTGGCCCAGGCCGCCCAGCAGGGCAAGTCCGGCGTCGCCGCTGCCCCGGCTCATGATACCGATACGTGCGCTTGCGCTGGCGGAACCCGTGAATCGCCGTTCGCTGACGAGCTTGCGGCCGCTCAGGCCCAGTCCAACGCGCTACTGTTCACCGCCACGCAGGACAAGTTGCACCAGCCGTATCGCGGTACCCTGATGCCGCCGTCCACCGAGCTCATTGCGCTCTTCCGCTCCAAGGGCTATGCCGCCGCCGTCTCCGGTGCCGGCCCCTGCGTGCTCGTGCTGCACTACGGCAACGCCCGCGAAGCCATCGACCAGATCGCATCGGAGCAGCTTGCTTCCGGCCACTGGCGTGTGCTTCACCTGCCCATCAACACCGCCGGCGTCGAAATCGAGCGTCGCTAAGTCGAGGAGAAGGCTCCCGCTGGCGGGAGCTGGCCGCCGCAGGCGGTCTGAGAGTGGTCCGCCATACCGGCAGAGACCACCCTCAGTCTCACTTCGTTCGACAGCTCCCGCCAGCGGGAGCATAAGGACTTAAGTCATGTCCATTCCGCTAATTCTTGCTTCCAAGTCCAAGCCTCGCCGTGACGTGCTGTATTCGGCGGGTATCTGCCCCACAATTCGCGTCTCGCACGTGGATGAGCCTGCTGCGCTGGAAGCGGCCGCCCGTGAAGAAGGTGTCACCGTCGACGATTTGAGCATCAAGCAGCGTGTGATGATTCTTGCCGCAGCCAAGGCCGAGGCCGTTCACCGTGCGTATCGCGATGTGGCCAATACTGCCGCCGCCGCAACCGGCGATCGCGTGATTGCCTACCCGCTCAAGGCCAAGGAAATCAAGGATTCGGAACGCGAAGCCGTCGTCGAAGACCTGCGCAAAGCCGCCGCTGGCCAGCCCATCGACTATTCCAAGGCGGAAGTCGCCACCACGCGCGACTTCTCCGGCATCGACATGCCGACCATCACCGAACCCATCGCCACCGCTATTGCCGGACAGCCGGGACTGACCGAGGCGACAGTCGGCCCGCTGATTCTCGGCTGTGATTCGATGTTCCTCTTGGACGGCGAATGCTACGGCAAGCCGCACAGCGAAGCCGTGGCCCGAGAACGACTGAAGCGCATGAGCGGCGCGACCGGCGAACTGTGGACCGGCCACTGCCTGATCGATTTCGCGACCGGACGTACCGTGCGCGGCGCAAGCCACGCCAAAGTCCATTTCGGCGAATTCACCGATGCCGACATCGAACGGTACATTGCCACTGGCGAGCCGCTGGAAGTCGCCGGATCGTTCACGCTGGAAGGCTTCGGTGGTGCGTTCATCGACAGCATTGAGGGCGATCCGCACGGCATCATCGGCCTCAGCCTGCCGTTGGCCCGGCATCTGGCCGGCGAACTGGGCATCACGTGGACCGACCTGTGGAATGTCGGCCGTGGTGAACTGGAACCGGAAAGCAAGGCATCGGGCAACCAGCACGCTGGCATTCTGCCGCCGGTCGAAAACGTACACCAGCCCGGCGATGGCTGGGTGGACTGCGCCTGCGGCCGCAAGCATTGGGGCGCCAACGGTGCTTCCGGTATCCTGCTGGCTCGCCGCGACCCGGTGAATGGCAAGGTGACCCACGTGGTCATGCAACATCGCGCCGCGTGGAGCGCCGAAGGCGGCACGTGGGGTATCCCCGGCGGTGCCACTGCGGACGGCGAATCGCCCATCGAGGGCGCGCTGCGCGAAAGCTATGAGGAAGCCAACATCACTCCCGAAGACATCGAGGTGGTCGGCTCCTACCGCGAGGACCACGGCCCGTGGGCCTACACCACCGTGTTTGCCTTCGAAAAGCCCGGCCACACCGTCGAGCCCAAGGCAAACGACGACGAAAGCATGGAAATCTGCTGGGTCCCGATTGACGACGTGCCCAACCGCAAGCTCCTCACCGCCATGAAGACCGACTGGCCCCGCTTCGCCGCCCGCCTGGACGAGCTGGCCTGTGCTGGACATCGGTAGTGGTGTTGGCTGGGCCAATGTTTTGCCGATGAGTTTACTTGGGTAATGCGTGTGAACCGCGTGTGGACCGGGACAGATTTCGCTGTCCCGGTTCGTCATTTTGCCTCTTTTTGGGCAACCGGGACAGAATCTCATTCACCTGACGCCCTATCGTGCGATGGTCGCCGTCGGGGAATGGCGGAATTCCGGGGTTTTGGATTTGCATATATCGGGTGTTCATGGAAGGGCCTGTCCCGGTTCGCCAAAAGAGGCCGAAATCCCGAACCGGGACAGCCGAATCTGTCCCGGTTCGTATGTCGATCGATTGACCCCGCCACCGGGACATCAACCGCGCATAGACAGGACGCTTCAATGTCTGGCGGGCATGACCATATCGGATGACACACGTTCCCTCGTGCGTTTCGCCACGACCTCCGCCCCAAGTCAGTGCGAAAATGGCATTTTTAGCGGTGTGGTCAGCTGTCGCATGCGGAAAATCCTAAATCAACCGCCGAAGAGACACATCGCCGACTCGGCGGAACTCGCTGGTCTGCGCGCAATGAGGAGTGTTGTGTCTGAATGCGATTCAGACAATGGTCGGCGTCAAATAGCGGTCTCCAGCCATTAATCATTGGTGATTGTGGACATTGAGCGGAGTAAACATTCTAGATGATTCAGGGATATGCCGAAAATCATATCGTTCAGAGAATGAAATACCGCATCTCGGAGTAACTGACTGTCGACGTGCATAGTTTGAAATCTGATATCCACGCCCATCATGCCTAGCAAAATTACGGGAATGGGGTTCGGACTATTTCGCCTCAGCCAACCGGGAGCTTCCGAATGCTCAATGCTGTATGCACTTAGTGTGTGGAAACCAGCCAATCATTGGCCAATGGCAGGCCGCAGTCGAAACCAGAAATATCCTCGCTCGCAGTCAGGTGCCGAGGCTCAGTGAAGTTGGTCACGTCCATATGGGATCACGCTCCAACAATTCATTCAGACGTAGGCCCATAGGTTCGTTTAATGCTGCGGTGAAATCATTCCACGCTTTACTGTTGAGCCGAATGATATGAGCTTCATGGATGTCCCGATCTGCGGCGGCGAGCAGATTCGATAATGCCCATTGCAACGAAGTCATGCCTTTGGACTCGGCCGCTTGGTCGATTCTGGAACGTTGCTCTTAGGTGAGTCTCATTTCAAAACGACTGTTCTTGTTATTCTCTGTAGTCATACTCCTGTTGTACGACTTTTGTACGGACACGATTGGTGTGTGCGGGAGGTCGATTGCGATGGCCATGTGGGCTCCTTTGCTTGGTCTGTTCGATGTACAGGCGCGCAGCGCGCTGGTTCCCTGAACATACCGTGCGTGCGATTCGCATATCCAGCCGAACCGGCCTATGTGGTTCCAGCTTCCGAACCGGTCTTCCACTGTTCCTCGTCTTCTCGAGCAATGAACATCTGATATATGTATTGTCGCGTCGACTGCGTATCTCTAATCCTTGCGGATGAGGAGCGGGCCGGTAATCCAGAAAGGTTCATACCGCAGCCCGATGGTCGGCTGGGCATTCGCTCCGTACGCTCGGGAGTATGAATACAGCAGCATCGCAATTGCAGCAGACTCAGCCGGCGCCGGGACCGGCGGCTCAGCCTCAGCAACCCCAACAGTTCCAGCAGCCGGCATCGCACACCCAGCAGTGGTCCCCGGTCATCGAGGCCCACGACCTGGTCATGGACTACACCGCCAGCATGGCCCGCGCGCAAGCCGGGCACGGCGTCACCGGTGTGGTTCCCGCCGGCGCAGGTGCCGGTTATGCGTCGGCGAATCCCGCTGCGGCCGGACCGGGTGCCATTCAGGCCGGCCAGCCATCCCAGCCAGCCCAGCCCGGCTTCGCCATGCCGACCATGCACACGCTCGCCCTGAACCACGTGAACTTCACGCTCCGGGAGGGCGAGACGGTTGCAGTGATGGGCCCGTCCGGCTCCGGCAAATCCACTTTGCTGCACGCGCTCGCCGGCATCATTAAGCCGACCGCCGGCACCGTCATCTTCCGTGGTGCCGACCTGAGCCGCATGAGCGACGCCGAGCGCACCAAACTGCGCCGCAACGCTTTCGGCTTCGTCTTCCAATCCGGCCAGCTGCTGCCCGAACTGCCGGCGGTCGAAAACATCGCCCTGCCGATGATGCTTGACGGCATGCCCTACCGCACCGCCACCGACACGGCGATCCTGTGGCTGGAACGCATGGGATTGCGCGCGCTCGCCACGCACCGGCCGGGGGAGATGAGCGGCGGACAGATGCAGCGCATCGCCATCGCCCGTGCGCTCGCCGTCAAACCTGCCGTGGTCTTCGCCGACGAGCCGACCGGCGCGCTCGACCAAGCCACCGGCCGCGAGGTCATGGGCATCCTCATGGCCGCCGCGCGGGACAACGGTTCCGCCGTGGTCGTCGTCACCCACGACCCCAACGTCGCTTCGTTCTGCTCGCGCACCGTGACCATGCAGGACGGCCAGCTGGGAGGCGTACGATGAGCACTTTCGCTCTGTGGCGGCTGTTCCACCGCCCCGGCTCGCGTGGCAGTGCGGGTCATACTTCGGTGTTGGCCATCATTGCTTTTGCCGCAGCCACCACTATCTTTCTCACCGTTTTGGGCGGCGTGCATGGGTTCATGTGGCGCGCCTCCGCCGACCACACCATTGGATGCGCAATCAATCTCGACGCTTGCAAACCCGGAACAGCGGAAATCTGGAAGCAGCGTATCGCCAATCCCCACAGCCTGGATCAATATGCCACGGCATATGTCGTGCTGGCGTTCTTTGCCTGCCTGCTGCTGATTGTGCCGTTCGTGGCGCTTGCCGGTTCCGCCGCGCGATTGGCTGCGTCCCGTCGTGACGCTCGGCTCGCATCCCTGCGCTTGGCAGGCGCGACCACGGGGCAAGTTATTCGCCTTACGGCGCTTGATGCGGCTGGGCAGGCCTTGGTGGGGGCGCTGATTGGCATCGCGGGGTACTGCGTGTTGATCCCCCTAATCATGTTGCTGCATTTCCAGAATCAGACGTTTACGTTCGAGCAACTGTGGGTGGGGCCGATTGCCTTGATCATTACGCTTGTTGGCGTGACCGTGTTGGCGCTGATCTCTTCGCTGGTCACGCTTCGGCGCGTGGCCATCACGCCACTCGGCGTCACTTCACGCGTTGCGACTACGCTGCCGTCCGGCTGGCGTGTGGTGGTGTTCGCCGTCATCATGGTGATTGCCGTTCTTCTGTTCAAGAATCCGATGGTGCTGGCTCAGGCCGGTGAAGTAGTGATGTACGGCGTGATCATCGGCTTCATGCTGCTGTGCTTCGCGCTGGTGAACCTCGTGGGCTCCTGGGTGGTCACCGCTCGCGCCAAAGCCAAGGCCAAGCGGCCCAAGGATGCGGCCACGATGATTGCCATGCGCAGGATTCTCGACAATCCGAAGCGTGCGTGGCGCAATGTGTCCGGTATTGCGTTGGCCGTGTTCATCGCCGGCATCACGTCAATCTGTGGCTTCCTTGGCTCGGCCGCTGTGGTGGGCGACACCAATGATCCATCCACCGTGTTCATTCGCGATATCGGCACTGGCGGCATCCTGACCCTCGTATTCGCCGCAGTGCTTGCGGCGGTCAGTTCCGGCGTGATGCAGGCTGGCAGCGTCTACGATCAAGCCGGCGAATACCGCATGCTGGTGCTGGAAGGCACTGATGTCAAGACCTTGAACCGTGCGCGATTCATCGAGGTACTCACCCCGCTCAACATCGTGGTGATCGTGGCCGGCGGCTGTTCCATGCTGCTTATGGCCCCTCTGTTCGCCGCTTCGATGACCGAACCGGCCACGCTGGCCAGCTTCTTCGGCGGGCTTGTGCTGTGCTATGCGCTGGTTTCCATCGGCGCGTTCGCGTCCAATCGGGTGGCGGCCAGCTTGAATCTGGCCGATTATCGGGCTGATGACTGAGGCGGTACGGTACTTTCCCGGATGACGACGCTGGTGGGAAGGATGACGTGCATATCGCCCGGATTGTCATTGCGGTTGTCGATGATCATCTGCACGGCACGTTGTGCGATTTCGCTGAACGGCTGGTGCACGCTGGTCAGCGAAGGCATGAGCTGATCAGCGGGGAAAATGTCGTCAAACCCCATTACGGACAACTGTTTGGGCAACGGAATCTTATGTTCACGTGCCGCGCGATACGTGCTTACCGCCGACAAGTCGTTGCAGCAGAAAATCGCGGTGGGTCGGTCGGGGAGTTCCAGCAGCCGGCAGGCTGCTTCATAGCTTGTTTCGGCGGGAAAGTAGTCGCCCTGTTCGATATAGGACTCCGGCAGATCCACCCCGGCCTGTTGCAGAGCGACGGTGAATCCGCTATAGCGCGCGATGCTGGTCTGTAGGTTCGCCGGCCCCCGGATAACGGCGATGCGTCGATGGCCGAGCGACAGCAGGTGTTTGCCGGCCTGGTATCCTGCGGTCCAGTTATCGATGGACACGCTCATCACATCCGAATCGACGGTATCGATTGGGTCGATGATGACCACGGGAATACTGCGTGATTTCAACAAAGACTTCGCTTGAGTGGTCAGACCGCCCATCTGCTGCATAATCACGCCTTGGGGATTCCTATCGATGATGCCGCGGAAACAGTCTTCCGTGGCATCGCCATGGTTGGTCTGGGTGACCGTGATGGCGAGGCCCGCCTGCTGCGCCCAGTGCGAGGCGTATTTGATGAGTTCCATCGTGCCGTTGTGCGCGATGTACTCGACGACGAGTTCGATGGTGGGGGAGAGCTTGGTACTCACCAGCGGGCGCGAGTAACCATGCTCGCGCAGCACCTGTTCGACCTGACGTCGCGTCTCGTCGGAGATGCCGGGACGGCCGTTGATCACCTTGGAGACGGTCGAGGGGGAGACACCGGCGATCTTCGCCAGATCACCGACCTTGAGCTTATGCGTGGGATTGTCGTTGGCCATCACCGCTCCTCTCTGCCATTGCCTCTGTTTACCATTATGGCCCATAACGCCGCATTTTTTTCGTAGTTTTCCTTACTTCGCGTGTTCTGGGAGAAAAATTTTCGTAATCGGGTTTGTAAATTTCTGAATCAAGGGGTATGCTGAAGACAATGGTTCACCAAGGCGAAGGAGCCCGAACACATGAGTACCATCACCCAAGTCAAGACGTATGATTTCCGATTCCCCACCTCTCAGACGCTGTCCGGTTCGGACGCGATGAACCCCGATCCCGACTACTCCTCCGCATACGTGGAGATCTCCACCAGCGCGGATGACGGTATCAAGGGCGTCGGCTTCGTGTTCACCATCGGCCGCGGCAACGATGTGGTTTGCAAGGCCATCGAATCGATGTCGCAGGTGCTGATTGGGCGCAACACCGAGGAACTGCTCGACAACATGCGCATTGCATGGGATCTGTTCGTGCATGATTCCCAATTGCGCTGGCTCGGCCCTGAGAAGGGCGTGGAGCATATGGCCATCGGCGCCGTGCTTTCCGCGCTGTGGGACATCAAGGCCAAGCGTGCCGGCAAGCCGTTGTGGCTGCTGTTGGGCGAGATGGAACCCGAGGAACTCGTCTCCACGCTCGACTTCCGCTACATGACCGACGCGCTCACGCCCGCCGAAGCCGTTGAGATTCTTCGGGAAGGGCAGAAGGGCAAGGCCGAGCGTATCAAGCACCTGCTCGAGGTCGGCTACCCCGGCTACTCCACCGCCCCCGGCTGGCTTGGCTACTCCGACGAGAAGATGGTCGCGCTCGCCAAGGAGGAGACGCAGGTCAAGGGACTCAAGCAGATCAAGCTCAAGGTCGGCCAGAACATCGACGACGATCTGCGTCGCCTGGCCAAGGCCCGCGAAGCCATCGGCCCCGACGTGCGTCTTGCCGTGGACGCCAACCAGGTGTGGGATGTTCCCACCGCCATCGACTGGATCAACAAGTTCCACGACTTCGATCTGGCTTGGGTGGAGGAGCCGACCAGCCCCGACGACGTGATCGGCCACGCCACCATCGCCCGCGCCATCAACCCCATCAAGGTGGCCACCGGCGAGCAGATGCAGAGCCGCATCCTGTACAAGCAGTATCTGCAGGCGAACGCCTTCGACATCATGCAGATCGACGCCACCCGCGTGGCCGGTCCGCAGGAGATCGTGCTCGAATACCTGCTCGCGAAGAAGTTCAACAAGCCCGTCTGCCCGCACGCCGGCGGCGTGGGCCTGTGCGAGGCCGTATGCCACTTCGCGATGTTCGATTACGTGGCCGTGTCCGGCACGATGGACGGCCGCATGATCGAATACGTCGATAACCAGCATGAACATTTCGTCCACCCGACCGAGATCAAGGACGGCAACTACGTCGCTCCGACCGCTCCGGGCAACGGTACCGAAATGACGCTGGAGACGGCCGAGAAGTACCTGTATCGCGGCTGACCGCAACTGGAAATTCATAACTGAACAACACAACTTAACACAACAACACACAACCACTCCGGCTGGGGTGCCGAAGCCCCGGCCGGGCGTGACATGGAACACCCATGAAACGCAGAATAAGGATGGACGAAGGAGTTCCCATGGATCTGCATCTCGAAGGCAAAGTCATCATCATCACCGGCGGCTTCAAAGGCATTGGCAAAGGCATCACGCTGCAACTGGCCCAGGAAGGCGCGATTCCGGTGGTGATCAACCGCTCGGACAGCGCGCTCGAGGAGTTCAAGAAGGATATCGAGCAGTACACGACCGAATACGACGTGCATCTGCTTGATCTGAACGACACCGACAAGATCGCCGGCATCGTCGAGGAGACCTACAAGAAGTACGGCCATATCGACGGCATCGTGAACAACGCCGGCAAGAACGACAACAAGGATCTCGAAACCACCACCTGGCGCGAATTCGAGGAATCGATCCACGGCAACCTGACTCACTATTACGAGCTGGTCCACGCGGCCGTGCCGTATCTCAAGGAAAGCCATGGCGCCGTCGTGAACATCTCCTCGAAGACCGCGCTTACCGGCCAAGGCAAGACCAGCGCCTACGCGGCCGCCAAGGGCGCGATCCTGGGACTCACACGCGAATGGGCCGCCGCTCTCGTCAAGGACCGGGTGCGTGTCAACGCCATCGTTGTCTCCGAATGCTGGACCCCGCTGTACGCCGACTGGATCAAGACCTTCGGTGACGAGGCCGCACAGAAGGCGCGCCTGTCGGTGATCACCGACAAGATCCCGCTGGAGCACCGCATGACCACCACCGAAGAGATCGGTAATGAAGCGGCATTCCTGCTCTCCGACCGCTCCAGCCACACCACCGGCCAGTGGGTGTTCGTCGACGGCGGCTACGTCCACCTTGACCGTGCGCTGAGCTGACAAGCAGCCCTTTCCCGAATATTCGTGCGGCAATTCTGGAGCTTTGATCATTGCTCCATCCGTACGCCGTATCCGCGTATGCCGCCCGTATCACCCGCGCCCTGGGTCATCCGTTTACCAACATGGCCCAGGGTGGTACACTTCTCGCTAGGCAATATCGGGGAAACTCGTATCACTAAGGAGTCAATGATGACATCCAAAAACACAACCGGTTCCAAGGCGACCATCGCCATTGTACTGGTGACCTCACTGTTCTTTATCTGGGGCCTGACCATGAACCTCGTGAACGCGTTGAACTCGCCGTTCGCAAACTACATAGAACTCAGCAGCGCCGAAGCGTCATTACTGCAGGTGGCCTATTACGGCGCATACTTCGTCATGGCCATTCCAGCCGGCTTGATCGCCAAGCGTTTCGGTTATAAGGGCGGCGTCATCTCCGGTCTGCTCCTGTTCGCTCTGGGCGCGTTTGTGGTGATCCCTGCCACCAGCATGGCCAGCTACGGCCTGTTCCTGTTCGCCATGTTCGTTATCGCGCTCGGCGCGGCATCGCTGGAGACCAACTGCAATCCGTATATCACCAAGCTGGGTGATGAAAAGGGCGAATCGTTCCGTATCAACATGGCGCAGAGTTTCAACGGCGTCGGCAACATCGTTGGCCCGCTGATTCTTGGCCAGATTCTCGGCACCACCGTCGCATCAGGCGAGTCCGGCTTCGACGCCGCTAAGACGCAGTTCCTGAATGATACCCGCACGATATACATTGTGATCGGCATTGTGCTGGTCGTGGTGCTCGCCGTGTTCGCGCTGTTCAAGCTGCCCACGCCTCCGGGAGACGAAGAGGAGGCCGCGGGCGGCGCCTCCTCCGAGAACAGCTCCTTCTTCGGGCTGCTCAAGCGTCCGTACTTCGCATTGGGCGTGCTTGCCGAGTTCATTTTCATCGGCCTGCAAGTGGCCGGCATGGCGGTCTTCTCCGCCTACGCGCTCAAGCACTGGGGCGCGGGCATCACAGCCGGCACCGCGGCGATGATGCTTTCCGTGCTTTCCCTGCTGTTCACCATCGGACGCTTCGCCACTACCCCATTGATGGCCAAATTCGATCCCTCGAAGATTCTTGGCGTATACATGACCATTTCAGCCGTGCTGATGTTCGTGGTATTCCTTGGCCTGGGCAAGGTCTCCGTCATCGCGTTCATGGTGGCGTATCTGTTCATTTCCATCGGATACCCGACCATATTCTCTCTGACGCTGAAAGGTATCAAGGGTTCCGCGGCGAAGACCGGTTCCTCGGCTTTGGTGATGAGCATTGTGGGCGCCGCGTTGATTCCGCTGCTGCTCGGTGTGATTCAGGATGCGGCAGGCATCGAGATCGCCATCCTGGTGATGGTCCCGGGCTTCCTGTTCGTGGCATGGTACGCATTCTGGGGTTCTAAGATCGGTCTGAAGGAGGCCTGATATGACACTCAACGTAATCGATTCCCACTTCCATATCTGGGATCCGGATGCGCAGGATCTGCCATGGCTGGCAGGATTGCCCTCGCTGCAACACAAGTACACGATTGAAGACCTAGCCGCACAGTACGCCAAATTTGGCGTGAATTTCCTCGGCGGCGTATACGTGGAGGTTGACGCGGCCGACCATGAGCTTGAGGACCGGCTGCTGTACGAGAATGCAAGTCCTCTGATCTTGAAGCGCATGCTGCAAGGACGGGTAAGCCCTTGGATGCGTGTCCCGATTAATGCCGATGGCATCAGGGAACCGCTGCATGTGGATTCCGAGCCGCGGGGCCGTGCGCTCGAACCCGAATTCATCGCCGGTCTACGCGCGATGGCCGCCAAGGGATTGCCCTTCGAGCTGTGCAACCGTGGCCCGGAATTGGGCGACATGGCCAAGGCGTTCGCGCAGGTTCCCGAAGTGACGGTCATCATCGATCATCTCGGCAACGTGCCCGGGCTTGATGAGGAATCGTGCGCCGCGCTCGCAGCGTTGGCCGAACTGCCGAATTCGTATATCAAGGTTTCCGGCGACAACCCGGTGGACCCGGACATCGTGAAATACGTGCGGGACACATTCGGCCCGAAGAAGGTGCTGTACAGCTCCAACTGGCCGGTCGTGGAACTCAACTCGACCTTTGCCACGCACTTCCAACTCATGCTGGACACGTTCGGCGAGGACGAGGACTTCTTCGAAAACAACGCCCGTCGCGCGTACAACATCGACTAAACCCAAGCCCCCTCTGATGAGGGGGCTATCGTCCGCAGGACGACTGGGGGAGAGACCGCAAACCCGGTGCCGCTTGTGCGGCACCCCTATTCCGTAACGAAAGGAACAATCATGACGAGCAGCACCGAATCTTCCGGTGATCCTCTATAACTTCCCGCCGCGCACCGGCGGCGACGGTGTGATCTGCGGCATGACCAACGTGGAGCCGGAGACCTTCGTCACGCTGCACCGTGCGTATGAGGCGATTAAGGCGATTCTCAAGTAGCGCATATCTCAGGCTTCCGCGGAATCCTATGGTGGATTTCGCGGAAGTTTTTTACGGTGATTACAGTTGCCGCCGTCAGCTCAGCAGCGCCGCGATGATCGCGATAAACACCGGGCTGGTCATGGTGCTCATCAGAATGCCGTCGCGCGCGAAGGTGAGGCCCACGTTGTAGCGGGCCGCGTAGTTGTACACGTTCTGGCCGGTGGGCAGAGCGGCGAGCACCACGCAGGCGTACAGCTCGGAACCGCGGAAGCCCATCACAAAGTAGGCGAGCAGGAACGCGATGATCGGCATGATGATGTTCTTGAGGACCGCGACCGTGAAGATGGCCGGTCGATCGCCCTTCTGCTGCAGCGGCTTGGTGCCGTGCAGGGACATGCCGAACGCCATCAGGATCATCGGCACAGCCGAATCGCCGATCATGTCGATTGGGTCGAAAATGAATTTCGGCACCGGGAACCAGCCGATTTTCGCGGAAATCGCAGAGACCACAATGCCTAGCAGCGAGCCGATAAGCAGCGGCTGATGCAGTGGCTGCTTGGCGATTTCCTTGATGGAGACCTTGCCCTTGGTCGTCACGTCCAGCACGGTCAGGCCCACCGGTGTGAAGATGGCCTGCTGCATGACCAGAATCGGTGCCACAAGAGCCGGATTGCCCAGAATGTAGGTGGCGATTGGCAGGCCGATGTTATTGGAATTAAGGTACATCGAATTCAGGGCGCCGATGGTGGCGTCCGGGGCGTTCAGGTGGAAGAACATGCGGTTGAGCACCAAGAACACCACGCCCACCAGCACGGCGGAGAAGAACGCCACGATAATCGAGGGGTGGAAGATGTCGAAGATCGGCTCCTTGGAGAGAATCGCGAACATCAGGCACGGGCTCGATACGAAGAAGGAGAAACGGTTGAGCACCATCTGAGCGGACGGCCCGCCGATTCGCATTCGTGCGGCGACATATCCCACCGCAATCACGATGCCGATAACGCAGAAGCCTTGCATGGCGCTGATTAGACCTGACATAATCCTCCCTTTCGCCACCCCAGTGTGGCACATAAAAATGTATTCGGCCGCAAAATCTCATGTAGTGGGTGTGCTGGGCCCGCCTCCCACGCGGTACGCTGGTCACATGACGCTTGAATTGAACCGCACCGCATCCACTGCCGAGCAGCTGAACAGCCTGCTCACCCAGATCATGGAGAACTTCTCCGTGTCCGGCCACGAGGGCCCCCTCACCGACGAGGCTGAGGCCTTCCTGGGCGGGCAGGAACACCTGACCGTCCGCCGTCACGGTGACACAGTGGTGGCCAGCACCGACTTCGGCAAGCCGAGCCGTGTGATCTTGGCCGGGCACCTCGATACTGTGCCGGTCATCGACAATTTCCCACCAAAGTGGCTGGAGCCCGGCGATTCGCTGATTCGCGAAGAAATCGCCCACGCTCATCCCGAAGACCGCGTGCTGTGGGGCCGCGGTGCCACCGATATGAAGGCCTCCGACGCAGTGATGCTCTACCTTGCCGCCACGCTCGACGGCCGCACGCCGGAAACCACCCCGAAAGTCGACCTCACCTACGTCTTCTACGACCATGAGGAAGTCGTCGCCGAAAAGAATGGCCTACGCAAAGTCGTCGAGGCCCATCCCGATTGGATCACCGGCGATTTCGCCATCATCGGCGAGCCCACCAACAGCGGCATCGAGGGCGGCTGCAACGGCACGATTCGCTTCGACGTCGTGACCCACGGCGTGGCCGCGCACTCCGCCCGCGCGTGGATGGGGGAGAACGCCATCCACAAGGCGGCCGACATTTTGAACCGACTCAACGCCTACGAGCCGGCCACCGTGAACGTGGACGGGCTCGACTATCGCGAGGGCCTCAACGCCACTCTGATCTCCGGCGGCAAAGGCACGAACGTCATTCCGGATGAATGCCGCGTGCACGTCAACTACCGCTTCGCCCCGGACAAGTCGCTGGCCGAGGCCAAAGCCCTGATGATGGGCGCGGACGCCGGTGCCGAACTCGGCAATGGCGAGCATGTGGCCACCGGCGGCGTGTTCGAGGACTACGGCATCGAAATGAAGGACGAAAGCCCCTCCGCGCGCCCGGGTCTGAACGCCCCGCTCGCCCAGGATCTGGTCCGACTGGTTAAGGAGCGCACTGGCCGCGACCCACTGGCCAAGCTCGGCTGGACCGACGTGGCACGCTTCTCCCAGCTCGGTATCCCGGCCGTCAACCTCGGTGCCGGCGATCCGCTGCTGGCTCACAAGCACGACGAGCAGGTGCCCGAATCCGATCTGACCGCCATGGCCGCAATCCTTACCGACTGGCTGGTCTGACACCTCTCTAGCTCCCCTCCCTGAGGGGAGCTGTCACCGCAGGGAGGGGAGCCGAGAGAACGTCAGCCTCGCCGGGCCACGCCCGCACAAAATATGTGGCATACTAAAGGATGGTGGTTCTGCATAACCATCAGCGTGTGAGATGGCGTCGATCCCCTTGCGGCTCTCGAGAATGAGACAACGCAAGCGCCGGTGTCCGCCACCCGCAGGACAGACTTGAGACGAAGTTGCCTTTACGCGGCGCGTTTTCGCGCGGCCACGGTGAGAGCGTGGTGTGAGCCAAGCGTATAGGCCTGGAAATAGGCGTCGTGATGCAGCGCGCCGCGAGGAGCATTGTGCCCACTGATAACCGTGAAGGTTTCGTCAACGACGGAACCCATAATTCAACCGTATCCAATGCCGATTCGGCTGCAGCCGTGAACGCTGCGCCTGCCGCCGCCTCCCAGCCCGCCGAACCTGTTCGCCGTCGTCGCGGCGGCCGTCGCGTGGTTCGCGGCACCGGTGCTGCCGGCGCTTCTCTGGAACTGCAAGTGCAGGAACGCACCCCGCTGTTCGAAGCCCCCGCGCTTCCCGATGCCGGCACTGCGGCCGATTCCAGCGATTCCGATGAATCCAGCGATTCCAAGGATTCCGCCGAACGCCCAACCCGTCGCCGTACGCGCCGCGCCGCTTCCACAGTGGTCGACTCGTATAGCGAGGATGATCGTCCTCGTCGTTCGCGCCGCACTGTCAGTGTCGATGATTTCGATGACGATGACGCCCCACGTTCCCGTCGCCGTTCGGTTGTGGACGATAACGATTACGACGAGGACCGCCCGGTTCGCCGCCGCTCTCGCCGTGCACCTATGGATATGGATGATGATGACGAGGATCGGACGGTTCGCTCCCGCTCTCGCCGTGCAGTTGCGGATACGCACGAGGACACCCCGGATGAGCGCCTGTTCGATGCGGTCGAATCCCTGCCCTCTGGCCACGAGACCGTGCGCCGCGGCAAGCCGATGACGTCCCTGCTCTTCCAGGAACCGGTACTGCCCGCCGCTGTGGATGCGCACGATACCGCTGACACTCGTGATGACGATGGTGACGCCGACGAACGTCCGTCTCGTCGCTCCCGCCGCTCGCGCAGCCACGATGATGACGACGCGCAGCCGCGCAGCCGCCGCCGTGACGACCGTGACGATCGTGGCCGCAACGCTGCCGCCGGTGACGCCAATGCCAGCGCCAACGCGGACCATGATGATTTCGATTCCAATGACGCTTCCGACTCTCGCCGTTCCCGTCGCTCCCGCCGCCTGAACGCCCAGGAGCGCCGTGCAGCCGCCGAAGTCGAGCAGATTGAGGAAGACCTCGAGCTGGACGATATCGCCTACTCGCCGATTGCCGAAGAGGAGGGCGACGAAGAATCCGACGCCATCCGCACCCGTTCGCGCCGTCGCCGTCGTCGCGGCTCACGCGGCGAAACCGGTGCCAACGGCGAGCACGATACCGCCGAGAACGATGCCGAGGATACGCGTTCCCGCCGTCGTGACGATCGCGATGATCATGACCGTGATCGCGATGAGGACGATGAGGAGCAGACCGTTACTCGCCGTCGCCGTCGCCGCCGCGGCGGCAAGAACGGCGAGGGCACCGACGACCAGAGTCAGAACAGCGAACAGCCGCTGGTCCGCCGCTCCCGCAAGCAGCAGTACATCGACGAGATCACTGATGTGGAGGGCTCCACTCGTCTCGAGGCCAAGAAGCAGCGCCGCCGTGACAACCGTCGTGAGCGCAGCCGCCAGAGTCAGCTCATGGAGCAGGACTTCCTTGCACGCCGCGAGAACGTGGACCGCCTGATGGTGGTGCGTGAGAAGGAACAGCACACCCAGATTTCCGTGGTGGAAGACAATGTTTTGGTCGAGCATTACGTCTCCGACATTCAGGAAGTACAGACCGTCGGCAACATCTATCTTGGCCGCGTGCAGAACGTGCTGCCCAGCATGGAGGCCGCATTCGTGGATATCGGCCAGGCCCGCAACGGCGTGCTCTACGCCGGCGAGGTCAACTGGGATGCCGCTCGTCTCGAAGGCCAGCCGCGCCGCATCGAGCTGGCGTTCAAGTCCGGCGACCCGGTGCTCGTGCAGGTCACTAAGGACCCGATCGGCCACAAGGGTGCCCGCCTGACCTCTCAGGTCACGCTCGCCGGCCGCTTCCTGGTGCTCGTGCCATCCGGCGGCATGACCGGCGTGAGTCGCAAGCTTTCGGAGCGCGAACGCAGCCGTCTGAAGAACATCGTCTCCAAGATCGCCCCGAAAGACATGGGCGTGATCATCCGCACCGCAGCCGAGGGCGCATCCGAAGACGCCATCGTCAAGGATCTTGAATCACTGGTCCGCCAGTGGGAGCGCATCAACGCCAAGCGCGAGGAATTCTGGCACGGCAAGCGCCCGAAGCTCCTGCAGGGCGAGCCCGACGTGGCCATCCGCGTGGTGCGCGACATCTTCAACGACGACTTCAGCAAGCTCATCGTGGAAGGTGACAAGGTCTACGGCCGCATCGAGGAATACCTTGACACCATGGCCCCCGACTTGAAGGACAAGCTGGAGAAGTGGGACCCGGCCGAGCATGAAGGCAAGGACGTGTTCGACAAGTGGTCCATCGACTCCCAGCTGCGTAAGGGCATGGAGCGTCAGGTCTACCTGCCGTCCGGCGGCTCGATTGTCATCGATCGCACCGAAGCCATGACCACCATTGACGTGAACACCGGCCGCTTTATCGGCAAGGGCAAGTCCTTGGAAGAAACGGTGACGCGTTGCAACCTGGAGGCGTCTGAAGAGATCGCCCGCCAGCTGCGCCTGCGCGATATCGGTGGCATGGTGATGATCGACTATGTGGATATGGTCATGCCCGCCAACCGCGATCTGGTGCTGCGCCGCTTGGTCGAATGCCTGGCACGCGACCGCACCAAGCATCAGGTGGCCGAGGTCACCTCGCTTGGTTTGGTGCAGATGACCCGCAAGCGCATCGGCCAGGGTCTGGTCGAGGCGTTCTCCGAGGAATGCCCGACCTGCAAGGGCCGTGGTTTCATCCTGCATGATCAGCCGACTGTTTCGGCCGACTACGACGATCCCTACGCGCTTCGCGGTGGCGACCCGTTCGTCAAAACCAACAAGCACGGTCGCGGCACCGCTCCCGCTCCCGAACCGGCTGGTTCCAGCGCCGACGTCAAAGCCAAACTGGCTCAGATTGCCGCCGCTGCCGTCGCTGCCAACAACACGGCGGAAGAGTAAAGAGTAAGCGGAAGAGTAACAGGTGTGTCGTGCTTGACACGCGGACAAAAATCATTTGATTTAGTCCGCATGGTGGTGTAGATTCGAAACTCGGTGTCTGACCGCAGGCTCGGTGCGTGTTAGGCAAGGTAGCTTTCCAAAACATAAAAGGAACGATAATGTACGCGATTGTGAAGGCCGGTGGCCATCAGGAAAAGGTCGAGGTTGGCGACGTCATCCTCGTGAACCGTCTCGACGCCAAGAAGGGCGATACCGTGGAATTCCCGGTCTCCCTCGTTGTCGATGGTGACAAGGTCACCCTTGCCGCCGCTGATCTGGCCAAGGTGTCCGTCAAGGCTGAGGTCGTGAACGACGAAGCCAAGGGCCCGAAGATTGACATCCAGAAGTACAAGAACAAGACTGGTGTTGCTCGCCGTAAGGGTCACCGCCAGAAGCTGACTATCGTCAAGATCACGGCGATTGCCTGAGTTATAGAAAGGACCATGAATCATGGCACATAAGAAGGGTGCGTCCAGCTCTCGCAACGGTCGCGATTCTAACCCGCAATACCTCGGCGTGAAGAAGTTCGGCGGCGAAGCCGTCGTGGCCGGCAACATCATCGTTCGCCAGCGTGGCACCAACTTCCACCCGGGCCACAACGTCGGCATGGGCAAGGATCACACGCTGTTCGCCCTCACCGATGGCTCCGTGAAGTTCGGTGTGCGCCGCGACCGCAAGGTTGTCGACGTCATCGCCTGAGCGATATAGCGTCAAGCTTTTTCAAGCCGCGCCCGTAAGGACGCGGCTTTTTTGTAAGGTAATCAATATGAGTGATTTTGTGGATCGAGTAACCGTCCATGTCAAGGGCGGCGATGGGGGCAACGGTTCGGCCGGCATCCGTCGTGAGAAATACAAGCCGTTGGCCGGTCCGAACGGCGGCAATGGCGGCGACGGCGGTTCCGTGGTGTTCGTGGCCGACCGTAACGCCACCAGCCTGCTCGACTATCGTTTCATGCCGCATCGTGTCGCCGGCAGCGGCACCATGGGTTTGGGCGACAATAAGGACGGCTCCAAGGGCGAGGACCTGATTCTGCCCGTGCCCTGCGGCACCGTCGTCTTTGAGGCGCGCGGCGAACAGGGCAAAGCCAAGCATCCCGGCGCACAGCTCGCCGACTTGCGTCACGAGGGCGACCGCTGCGTCGTCGCCCAGGGCGGTGCCGGCGGCCTCGGCAACATCGCCCTGGCCAACAAGACCCGACGCGCCCCCGGCTTCGCCCTGCTCGGCGAACTCGGCGAGGAACGCGACGTGATTCTGGAACTGAAGTCCATCGCCGACGTGGCGTTGGTCGGTTTCCCCTCGGCCGGAAAGTCGTCCCTGATTGCGGCGATGAGTTCCGCCAAGCCGAAGATCGCCGACTACCCATTCACCACGCTGGTGCCGAATCTCGGCGTCGTCATCGCCGGCGACTCTCGATACACCATCGCCGATGTGCCGGGACTGATTCCGGGCGCCTCCGAAGGCAAGGGCCTGGGACTGGAGTTCCTGCGCCACATCGAACGTACCGAAATCATCGCCCATGTGATCGATTGCGCCACGCTTGAACCGGACCGCGACCCGATGTCCGACTACCACGCGCTGGAAAACGAGTTGGCGCTCTACGCCGACAAGCTCGAGCTGCCGTTGGGTGCCATCCCGATTCCCGAACGCCCGCGCATCGTGATTCTGAACAAGATCGATGTGCCCGAGGCCAAGGAATTGGCCGAGTTCGTGCGTCCGGAGTTCGAGAAACTCGGGCTGAAGGTCTTTGAGATCTCCACCGCCTCTCATGAGGGGCTGAAGGAGCTCAACTTCGCGTTGTCTGCGCTGGTGCACGAGATGCGTGAGGAAGTGGCCAACCGCGAGCAGGCCGAAGAGGAGGCTCGCGTGGTCATCAAGCCATTGGAGACCAAGGGCCGCCGTCCGCGTCGCGCTGACGAGGGCGGCAGTGCGCTTGAGTTCACGGTCGAGCGCCGCGAACTCGGCAATGGCGAAGTGTTCTTCGAGGTGCGTGGCGTCAAGCCGGAGCGCTGGGTCATGCAGACCAACTTCGACAACGACGAGGCCGTGGGCTACCTGGCTGACCGCTTGGCCAAGCTGGGCGTGGAGGACGAGCTGCGCCGCAAGGGTGCCCACCCTGGTGACGAAGTGCGCATCGGTCGTGGTGCCCGTATGGTCGAATTCGATTGGGATCCGACCATCTCCGCCGGTGCTGAAATGCTCGACGGCTCCAACCTCGGTGCCCGAGGCAAGGATCTGCGTCTCGAAGAGCAGGACCCGCGCACGCACCGCCGCTCCAACGCCGAACGTCGTGCCCAATACCACGAGATGATGGACGCCCGTGCCGCCGTGCGCGACGCGATGATGGCCGAACGCAAGGCCGGCCACTGGGCCGACCCGACCGTTGACGACGATCGCCATGATGAGAACAGCCTCTTCGGCCACGGTGAGTCCAGCGAAGATGGTGAAACCGAGGAATAAATGAGCACTCCAAGTCAGGCCGAGGTGCGGCGCATGGTCGCAGCAGCCGGAACCATTGTCGTGAAAGTCGGCTCCAGCTCGCTGACCCAGCCGAGCGGTCACCTCGACCCGGACAAGCTCGACGCTCTGGCCGCCGCCCTTGCCCAAATACGACTGATGGGCGGGCGTGTAGTACTGGTTTCCTCTGGTGCTATTGCGGCCGGCTTCGGCCCGCTGGGCTTTGACGAACGCCCGGCCGACGTGGCTACTCAGCAGGCCACCGCAGCGGTCGGCCAAGGTTTGCTCATGGCTCGCTACGAGACTGCTTTTGGCCGTTTCGGTATTCGCGTAGGCCAGATTCTGATTACCGCTGAAGACACGATTCGTGCCACCCAGTACCGCAATGTGGAACGCACGCTGGACCGTCTGCTCGACCTCGGCGTGGTGCCGATTATCAACGAAAACGATTCGTTGGCCTCGAACGAGATTCGTTTCGGCGATAACGATCGACTCTCCGCCTTGGTAGCCAATCTGGTGCGGGCCGAAGCCTTGGTGCTACTGACCGACGTGGACGCGCTGTACACTGCACCGCCCTCGCAGCCCGGCTCCCGCCGTGTGGAATATGTGCCGAACGTTATCGATGCACTTGGCGACATCCAAGTCTCCGGCTCCGGCTCCAAGGTCGGCACCGGCGGCATGGTCACCAAACTCGAGGCCGCGCGCGTGGCGGCCGTCTCGGGCATCCCCACGGTACTCACCTGCGCCTCGAACGCGGGCCCGGCGATGATGGGCGACCCGGTGGGCACCGTGTTCGCACCGGTTAAGGCCCGCGGCTCATCACGCCGTCTGTGGATTGGTTTTGCCGCCGACCCGCGCGGCACGATTGTGGTCGATGCGGGTGCCGGCCAGGCGATTCGCGGCGGGCGTGCCTCGCTGCTGGCTACTGGCGCGCTCGAAGTGCATGGCGATTTTTCCGCCGGCGATCCGGTCTGGATCGATGCCGAAAGCGGCGAACACCTGGCCCGAGGCCTCGCCGGCTTCGATTCCGAAGAAATTCCGCAGATGCTCGGGCGTAACACCGCCCAACTGAAGCGTTTCCTCGGCCCCCAGTACGCCCACCCACTGGTTCATCGCGACAATCTCGTGCTCGTGTGACTGATGGAATCTGTCACACGACAGGTTTCATCACCATAGTGCGGCTCTGGCGATTTTTCGTGCTGTAGGTTTAGCATGGGAGCCATGACTATGGCGCAATGGCAGACTCTTTCCGACCGTATCAACACTGTGGCACCGAGCGCTACGCTCGCCGTCGATTCCAAGGCCAAGGCCATGAAGGCCGCCGGACTTGACGTTATCGGCTTCGGCGCAGGTGAACCGAATTTCCCGACCCCCGCAAACGTGGTCAAGGCTGCGGCAGATGCCTGCCTTGACCCGAAGAATTACAAGTACACGCCTACGCCGGGCCTGCCCGAGCTGCGCGAAGCGATTGCGGCTAAGGTGCTGCGCGATTCCGGCTACGAGGTCAATGCCGATCAGGTCGTGGTGACCAACGGCGGCAAGCAGGCCGTGTATGAATCCTTCCAGATCTTGCTCAACGATGGCGATGAGGTCATCATCCCCGCTCCGTACTGGACCAGCTATCCTGAAGCCGTCAAATTGGCGGGTGGCGTGCCGGTCGAAGTATTCGCCGGTGCCGACGTGAACTTCGAGCCCTCGCTTGAGGCGCTGGAAGCGGCCCGTACCGAGCATACGAAGGCAATCATCGTCAACTCCCCGAACAACCCGACCGGAGCCGTCTGGAAGCCGGAAACCGTGGAAGCGATCGGTCGTTGGGCCGTCGAGCACCACATTTGGGTTATCTCCGACGAGATCTACGAGCACCTGAACTACGACGACGCGCACACCACCTACATCGGTGCCACCGTGCCGGAATGCCGCGGGCAGCTGCTGGTGCTGAACGGCGTGGCCAAGACCTATGCGATGCCTGGCTGGCGTGTCGGCTGGATGGTCGCGCCGCTTGAGGTGGCCAAGGCCGCCACCAAGCTGCAGGGGCATATGACCTCCAATGTGGCCAACATCTCCCAGCGTGCGGCTCTGGCCGCTGTGGCCGGGCCGCTGGATGAGGGGCACGAGATGCGCAAGGCCTTTGACGCGCGCCGCCGTGCGATTGTGACCGCCTTGAACGATATCGAGGGCGTCAACTGCCCGACTCCGACCGGCGCGTTCTACGCTTTTGCGGACATCACCGCTTTGCTTGGCAAGCCGCTGGGTCCCAAGGGCACAGTGTCCGATACGTCCGCTGACTTTGCCGCCGCACTGTTGGATGAGGCCCACGTGGCCGCCGTCCCCGGCGAGGCCTTCGGTGCTCCCGGTTACCTGCGTTTCTCCTACGCACTGGCCGACGAAGACCTAGCCGAAGGCATGCGTCGATTCAAGGAATGGGCCAACTGAGAAGAGTCGCGTGCCACGCACATGCCCCGCACATGCCACGCGCGCGACACGCGATTTGCGATAATCCACCGGAGCCGTTACTATAACGACTTGGCGGTTTCGCCGTGGCGAAGCGTTCTCTACGGAATGCACGCCGAGGTGGATTTTCACCTAGGGAAGTGGCGCAATTGGTAGCGCAACGGTCTCCAAAACCGTAGGTTGTGGGTTCGAGTCCCGCCTTCCCTGCCAAGTTTTCAATAATCAAGCAGCTGACGCGAGGTACGGAATGGCTAAGACGAACAACAGCGAAAAGGTAGTCAAGCCGAATGTCTTCATGCGTATCGGTCTGTTTATCAAGCAGATCATCGACGAGCTTCGCAAGGTCGTAACCCCTACTGCCAAGGAACTGTTCTTCTGGTCTCTGGCTGTGTTTATCTTCGTGCTGCTGCTGATGGCCCTCGTCACGGGCATGGACTTCGGTCTGGGCAAGCTCGTGCTGTGGGTGTTCGGCTGATCCGCACAACCTAAGGTGAATAACAACGCATGAGTGATGAACTGAATCTCGAGAACCTCGACGCCGTGCCGGCTGAGGAGCCTCTTGTCGAGGCTTCCGAAGCTGCTGCCGATGAGGCAGGCGCCCCCCATCAAGGGA
>OBYY01000018.1_pt1 | contig 62223 bp, 90 predicted proteins | sample 1476821 | NCBI WGS metagenome assembly OBYY01 (sample SAMEA2580218, study PRJEB22360) | human gut metagenome | biome: human gut; feature: human-associated habitat; material: faeces | place: Denmark | collected 2008/2010
TTCTCATAATTGCATACATTCCATAACTTACTGGCTGCATAATTCATATGGTTCAAAATATTTGCTTGGTGTTCAGATACGTGGATCGTTGTTCTTTTTGATAATAGCATATTTCACCTCCATATATATGATGATGAAAAAGATGATTTTGTCAACCAAATATCTATAATTAATACATAACGAATTCATCTCATGACTCAAGTCACGAGGATTCTTCGTCTATTGTCTAAAATATAATCTTCTTTTTTTGATTCAATGCAGCAATCCGTTAAAGGAAAATCACTACTATCTACAAATAATCCTTTTAATTTGTTAATGTTCATTGTTCCCTCCATAAAATTGTTTTGCAATTTCTCTTTCTTCTGTTATATCATAGTAATTATTACTTACGATATGATTCCGGACTAATTCTTCGTATACCTCTTTTTGCACCTTATTCCTGTTCATTCCAAATGCCGCACGTTTAGATACTGACATACAGCCTGTTTTCTCTAATAACCAGAATTGCGGGTTGTCCCTTTCGTCAATCATCACATATAGTAAGTCTCTTGGCACACCGAATATACGTTCAAGAGCATTCACATGTCCATAATTTGCATTAATAATCTCTCCATCTGGCATTATGATTAAATCTTCATATGTATATGGATCATCCTTTAATTTTTTGATATCCTCTGGATTCGTTGCTTGCATTTATTATATCTCCTGTCTCTTTAAGAATATAGCTACAAACATAATGTATTATTTATTATACAAATAAGTAGGTTCATTATCAACCAATTATTTCTGTATATCATTTATCAAATCATTTAAAATCTTGACATTCTCAGCAAATTGATTCTCAAATGGAACCTGCACATAATTTGTATACAGTATCAAAAAAGCCATGTTACTTAAATCATCCCGCATTTGACTGTTATTGACCACTTTTAAAGAAATTTCTAACTTATTCAGGATATCCAGCCATCGGCTCATGAAACAATCATCATGCTGTAATCCAATATCTAATGTTGCATCCTTTCTATCATGGATTACCTTATATGGTCTGTCACTTATATTCACATGATTCCGTTTTATCTTAAATCCATGGCTGCTCATTTGTGTTAATAAGCAGATTGTTGGTTTATTCTGATATATGATGCATCTATCATTCGCCATGAAGGGACAGCGCAATGTTTCTTCCAACAACTTTAATTTTGCAATCGCAATTTTAGATATATGATTGGTACATACAAAACAGTATTTGTCCAGAAATTCATCCATCGTCATATTTAGGGATTCTGATATATAATATATATCTTTTGGATTTAGAACAATATCATTGCTGCGTCTGCAGCACCTATCACACTGGTTATAGTCAAATTCCATTATTACATTTCGATTCACTCTTCCTTTTGAGACATGCTTCATATGAATTTTTTTGCTCATTTCGCGGGCCCTCCAAGTGTTTTTGAACTTCTCACCACTTTCGCTTCGCTAAGAAGTGGGAGATTCCTGCTTCATAGAGCCATGCCATCTTATTGACTGGTCTTACTTGTTCTCCACAGGCAGATACGGTAGTTCTTGCCGCCTTATCGTTATGTCTTAAGCTGTTCGGATACGCAGGCCTTCCTTCAGGATGTTGACCGCAGCGTTGATATCACGGTCATGATGCGTTTCACAATATAGACAATCCCATTCCCGGACATCCAGAGTTTTTTTACCAGCAGGCTTTCCACACGCAGAACAAATCTGACTGGATGGATAGAATTTATCTACTTTTATGATTTCCTTCCCATACCAATCAGCCTTGTACTTTAGCATCCGCACAAACTCTGACCATGATACGTCCGCTATACTCTTTGCCAGCTTATGGTTCTTCACCATGTTTCTTACCTGTAAGTCCTCAATACAGATGATATCGTTCTCCCTGATAATCCGGGTGGAGAGTTTCTGCAGGAAGTCTTTCCTTTGATTAGCTATCTTCTCATGCTGCTTTGCAAGTCGAATCCGTGCCTTCCTGCGATTAGCGCTGCCCTTTGATTTTCGGGACAGCTGACGCTGCAGCCGGATGAGCTTACGTTCCTCTTTTGAAAGATACTTTGGGTTCTTGACCATCTCTCCTTCAGATGTGATTAGGAACTCCTTTATACCTAAGTCGATTCCGACTGAATTACCTGTTTTAATATATTTTTTATCTGGTACGTCCATACAGCAAAGTGATACGAAATACTTCCCACTTGGCTCCTGGGACACGGTGGCACTCACAATCCGTCCCTCTGGGATAAGTTTGTTCCTTGTTTTCAGATTGCCGAGCTTTGGTAGCTTTATGTATTTCCCAGAATACTTGATATTCCCATTCGTATATTTTGTTGTATAAGAATATCGGTGCGTCTTTTTCGATTTAAACTTAGGGAACCCTACTTTTGGTTGTGCAAAGAAGTTTTTAAATGCGGTATCCAGATTCTTTAGGGAACTTTGGAGGGCTGTAGAATCCACATCATTTAGCCATATATAATCCGGTTGCTTCTTAAAATTAGTCAAATCAGAACTGCATTTTGTGTAGTTCAGAGTAATTTTATCTTTCTCGTATGTTTTGATACGCTTATCCAGGTAATGATTATATACAAACCGGACACATCCGAAAGTTTGAGTCAATATCTGCTTCTGTGATTTATTCGGATAGATGCGGTATTTATAGGACTTCTCCATAGCTGCTCCTTTCCTAGATTTTATGTAAATATTATGGTTTGATTTTTATGATTTGACAACCAAATCGGTTGATTTATTAATTCATCTCACTGGTTATAGAATCAGGAGTATTCTTGATATTCTTATGATAAAGATAATAGCCTATTTTTTTTAAATGTCATCTTAAAAACAAAAAAAGATTGGGAAAACCCAATCTTTAGCTTCTTTTTAGAATCTCATAGATATATCCATCCTGCATGGATCCTGCTCCATAAACCATTTCTAAGAACGTAATAATGGAACAAACGTGATTGAGATTTTCCTTCACCCTGCTTTTTATCTGTTCATAACTTTGTTTTGTCTTGAACTACCACGACTTATAGAAGTCCTGGATTCTCGCTTCATCTATAACTGCACTATATCGATACGATACTTAATGTCTTACGTCATATCCACGAGCACTTTAGGTCGTCCCAACCTTGTTTTGCTTACTATGGATTATATATCACTGCTAATTGGTTTTCTTAACAGTAGTTTTGCAATCCAAGTAACTCATATATATTATGATATATTTTTTTGATTTGACAACTACTTTTATCAATTCATCTCGCACCTTAGAGGAACGAGTATTCTTGACTCGTTATTGATAAAAAGTACTGTTAATTCCTGAATCAGCTCCCTAAAAAGCGGTTCATGTTGCAGGATATAGAAGGCATATATATAATCCATGCAATATGCCTGGTTATGTATCGAGTCCTTGTTGACTCGGTCATCCAGTATCTGGATAAGTTTACTCTTTTCGCCTTCATTCAGAGTAGAATTATGCTGTATGAAATATTTTTTTATTTCCTCGTCATCTGGAAGTTTTGCAATGATTTTTGAGATTTTATGTATTTCAACCTTGTCCCATACTTCTAGACATCGTAAACCGTGGATGGTTTCTTCTATGGTCCTGACATCCTCATCAAACAGCTTCACCCTTTCTACCTCCATTTCTTAATTGTAAGAATCATTATTGTTTCCTACTCTCATAGAATATCTTTCGTAAATGACAAATATTAGGATTCAAATTCTCCTTATCTTTTAATGTTTTAACAAAATCACAAAAGTCACATTGTTCTTTTGTCAATGAATCATAATTAACTGCATGTCCAGCTAAAATTCGGTCTTTAATTCCTCGTAGAAGTTTCCAATTCCTGTAGTAATCACATTTCTTTTTAAACATAAATCCAGATGAATCTTCAATCACAAATCCTTCAATATATTTTCCTCTATATTTGTAATCTTGCGATGATATCATCTCGTTCCATTTTAGGAAGTCATTCCAGCTATTGATTGTATAAGCAATTTTTTTACACTTAAGTGAAAACAAAGACGCAATAGCAAACAATTCATTATAGTCCAGTTTAGAGAAGTGTAAATCATTTTTCACGATATCTAGCAGATAAATTTCACTTTCATCGTAATCGATAATATGTGGATCATGTTCAATGTCTACCACTTCAAATAGGCATGTCACATCATGTTCTTTTATATATTCAATCATATTCTCCCTTGTTTCAGCTGTTGTCTTTTTTAAAAAAAGTTCTTTAAACCACAAGGCATAGTCGCCTGTAATATCTGATTTTGAAGTGATAAATAGGTCATTGGACGCTGTATCCAATCCGATAATTCCCAGATATCCATTTTCTTTAACATATGCATGCAGCGGGTATGTGAGATTTCTCTGTAAATTAAGCATTTTTGTGCTTTCGGCTTCTTCCATGTTAAAGAATTTATTGTACCCGCGTGCTATGATTCTCTCTTCTGCTGTATTAATATAAAGTCCTCTTGCCGTAACGGTCCTCGTATTCCAACGCTTATTATCAAACGCATTCCTCGTAAAATTAAAAGAAGATATATTTCCAAATTTCTTTTCCTTGATGTCGGGATCATTCCGGAATGCCTGTATTGCGTCTTTTACTGTTTTAATCACTTCAAACCGGTTATACTCTTCATTCGGTGTTTCAATGGCATGAATTCCATCTTCATCAATCTGAACACATCTTAAAAAGCCTCCAAACTCAACCTGTCCTTCCAGGTCATAATTCCGGGCTGAGGAATGTACAGGCAGATTTCTGTTCCGATGCCCATGAATCTGATAAAAATCATCCGGCATTGTTTCATCAAATGTTTGTTCGATGGTTTCTACATCGTCATACCCTCCAACTCCTTCTATCATCTGTTTTGCAGATATGAATAATGGATTCCCAGGTATCGTACTGACTCCGGCATGTGACACAAAGAATGTCTTCTCATTATATTTGTAGTATGCACATTGCGCTAATTTCCTACAGAATTCCCTGCATGATTTACGTTTTACATTTTCTTTTTCTAATTCCTTTCTTGTTTTTTCTTCAAATTCCTTTGAATATGAAACCTCACAATCTGCCCACATTCTTAACCACTTTTCATGATTGCCTTCTAAGAACAGTACATTTTTATGATTAATCAATGAAGTAACAAATTTAACAACATTTGCATTCTCGATGCCTCTGTCAATATAATCTCCAAGAAAAATATAAAATTCATCATCCTTGATTCCCTCTTTTAAATATTCCATCAATACGGTGTAACATCCATGGATGTCACCAATATGGTGTATCTTTTTGTAAGAAGAAAGATCCATCGGTTTGATTAGAAGTTCATCTATCTCTTCTGGTTTAATCATCTTAATACCAGATGGAAGTTCGATGTTTTCCTGTAGCCTTGTATACATACGGTCAATAACATTATCTGGGACTCTCTTAAATGGCTCCCTTGATGCATTCCTCTCCTTTGCTGTCTCAATAGTGATATCACTGAAATCAACACAATAAATCCGGTATCGATATTTCTTAGCCAATGTCTTATATTTCATAATTTCTTTTTTTGTTGTATTTGTTGCGTCAACAATAACAAACTCTCCATGACTCATTCTTGTCTCTAACATTTCGTACAAAGTTTTCCATACTTTTGTACTCTCATAGTCATAAAGTATGGATTCTCCTTTTACATTTAGACTTGGAGCCTGGTATAATGTTCTGATATGGTCAGAGCTCAAAGTATAAGCTTCCAATTTATTTTCTTTTATCCATGTAGATTTCCCACTGGCGGGAATACCTCTTAATAAAACCAATGTTCTCATATAATTATCCTCCATGTTTTTCTTTATTCAAAGATAATATGCAAAGGATCTTCCTGTGATAAAGGATATATGATTTTAATTTTAGGATTACTGTGATATACTTTTATTAAAAGGAGGGACTTACTATGACAATCACCATTGTTTTAGAAAACGAAGATGCAGATATTTTAGATGATCTAAAAAAACATGAATCAGATTCACTGGATGAACTATTGATAGACAGTTCATTTGATGGTTCAAGTATAATCCAGGCCATCATTAACATTTCAAACTCGACTATTCCTATTATCGTATCCATTATTATTGCTATTGTTAATAGGAACCGGACAATTAAAATAGTAAAGAATGGTGTTGAAATAATAATACCTGTTAAAAAGGAATTAACAACAGAAGAAGCTATGGAGATAATTGATAAATATGCCACTACGGACGATTGAACAAAAGATTCTTTGTACTAAATACTGTATTGAGCCAAACCAAAAAATAGTAGGGCTTATCACTGGTTTTATTGATGGTTGCAATTATTTTTTATCATCATCTAAGATTGAAAAAATATCTATGGTTGGTTGTTATAGTTACGATTTCATTCCTCATGTTATGCGGACTGCTACTGATTCTTATTACATGGTTATGGATCTCCACTATATGGATTTTTTTGCAGACTTTCTGCAGTTAAATGGAGAGGATGAGCCAATCAAGGCCTTTTTTTATAAATATATGTCAGAAATAGAAGCAAAGAAAGGCAATTATGCATACAGCCAGTTTTGGCAAAAGAAATTGTCAGGCTTAAATTCATTTGTTGCTTTTTATGATAACACTGATTTGTTAAAACAATGTTTTTTATGCGGCATGCAGCTCTTCTACCATGAACTTGCTCATGCTGCACCAGAAGCGTTTGGGAAAACATCGTTTATGGATTTTTTCAACCAGCTGTCTCACGATTATCAAGATATCAGGAAAGAAGACCTTAATCCTGGTGAGTTCAAAAAAATGAGAGAGGAATGTTATAGTGATTTTGTATCTTTATCAATGACAGAAACACAAGCTAGTGTCTGGGATATGGATATCGAATTCCGGTATAATCTATTCATTAAACTGTTGGCATCTCTTCAGCTATTCCGTTTTCTTTCGTCCATGACAATCGATTCCCTTATGACAAATGCTATTGATACTTCAATGTTTAATGTACATCGGATTGGTATTGATTCACATATTCTTGCTATGATTGGGCGCTATGATCGGAATAGTAATTGGATGAATATTGACCTTGCTAGCATTATGGCAGATATCCAAAGTATAATGACATCATTCATGAAAAACATCAGTGATTCCTTGATGGATATAGCAAAAGATTTTAATGAATTTATTGCTGACTTGGATGTTGATGAAGTGAATCGAGCTGGATTTACAAATTATCTTGAAGCAAGAGAAAAAGCTTGGATTTATAGTCCATGACATAAAAAAAGAACCCTTAGGGTTCTTTTTTATCTGTCTTTCTTTTTTGGATTTTTCTGAGTTGATCCATAAGATTATTAGGAATCTGTATGATGGTAATCAAACTCATTCCATGAAATAAATAAGCTTTGTCTCCATATAACCGTATATTATTTGCGGTTTTGTTTTCCAGATACAATCCATCCACCCAACGCTTTAACTGACCTGTACATTCACAGTGCCTGATCCCTTGTTCTAATATCCTATCTGCCATCCGGTCAATGGTTTTATGATTAAAGCCACAACGTTCTTTTGCACGTTTTTTTGCATGTTTTGTTATCTTGGCCATATCCTTACCTCACTTCTATCTTAAGATACTTCTAGTATGTAGTTCTTAAAGTAAGCTTTATGGCTATCATTTCATGTTTTATATATCATAAGGATTATTTTGCAAAAGTAACGAAAAGTCACTTTCATTCATCTTATATTTCTGCAATAATTTTCTTGCCAGTTTTACACTTCTTGGCGCATCTATCTTCTGGTTTAAGAATAGTCCAGATTTCTCAAGATATTTTAGGAAGTGGATGTCCTGTTGTTCTTTCGATAAGTACGGAATGCGGTTTCTTCTATGTTTTTCGTCCTCTAAAAAACCTTCGAACGTCTCCTTGTCTTTTTTCATCAGAACAGAACATAATGTATCCAGAAAATCAACCCAGGTCCCTGCCTCATATCTCTTTGATTTCAGAGTAAAGGCTCTAGGTTTTGTAAATACAAACCGATCCAGTTCATCACCAAAAAAGTTACATTGTACTCCTGTCTCATATTCCTTAAATTCCATGCTTTTTTCCTCCATTTTCTTCCGGCAATCCCTCCCGGCCGGATATGTTTTAAAGTTCTTACTGTAAATATGTAAGAAATATAGAAAATGGATATTATTTTGTAAAAAAATATTTACCATACTAATAATAACTGTGTAAGAAAGGGAAGGAGCTATATATGGAAAGAGTAAAATATCCAAGAACTTATCATCTTCCATACTCAAAGGGATACACAAGTGATGATAAGGTTCTTACATCCGATAATCAGTTTCATACTATGGATGTTGTTGTTACAGAAAAGATGGATGGTGAAAACACAACCATTTATAAAGATTTTTATCATGCAAGGAGTCTTGATTCCAGTCACCGGGATTACCATTCCTGGCTTCTTGGGTATATGAAAGGATTCCAATACACCATTCCAGAAGGATATCGGATCTGTGGCGAATATTTATATGCAAGACATTCCATTGCCTATATGTATCTGCCGTCCTATTTTATGGTGTTCTCCATATGGGACGATGAAAATAATTGCCTATCATGGGATGATACAGAACTATTTTGTAAGAAACGAAATTTAATTACAGTCCCGGTTCTTTACCGAGGTATTTATAAGACAGATATAATCAAACAAATTGCTGAAGATGTGGTTCGTCGAGGCAGTGAAGGAATTGTCGTGCGAAGCTCAGCTGCCTTTACCTATGACTGTTTTTCTGAGAACGTTGCAAAGTATGTACGTGAGCATCATGTACAGACAGATAAACATTGGAGCAATGGAATAATTGAAAAAAACAAACTGGATTATTAAAAAAAGCTTACCTGCAGGTAAGCTTTTTCCCTATTGATATTAAAGTGCATCGTATTTTTTGGCTGCTTTCAGAATTCGTTTCTGCCACTTTGATAGCTTTAGGCCCAGAATAGATTCCATAAATTCGGCCGGATTCTCTTTGTATTTGTATTTTATGTACGACAGATTTTCTTCATATCCTGCATTTTTTCCTGTTTCATTATCATCACGCATTACGATTCCATCTTCCCTCACGATTCGGACCCTTGCATTTTTGCAGGTCATGCAATCAGTTACTGTACATGTTCCAATCGGATCAATTTCTGAACATCTTGTTTCTACATCTGTAGTGATAGTGACATCGTAATTAATTGTTTTCTTGTCTTCAATCATATTATCCTCCTAAAATTATAAGTCATTTTTTAGTAAATACTTATTATTTATCACCTTAAACGATAATCTTCCTTCTAAAGCCTCTGAGTACATTTCATTTCGTGGACGAATAACAATACCTTCTCTTCGTTTACCAGAGGGATATAATCCATCTGCTAACTCAAGCAGCTCCTCTTCTGTGTAATCAAACGAATCTCCGACTTCCACAATGGGAACGATTGATAAATGTAACCTTACACACAGATCAAGGAACTCCCGAAATGATAGAAATTTAAGCGTATCAAGGTTTTGTATATTAAATACAAACCATTCATAATCCTTTAAACCACAGCGATTTTCCAAAATTCCAGGTCCACAGAATTCTCCTTGAAACGCAATGTTTCTGTTTAGTTTTGCAAGTTTCTCTTGAATCCTATATTTTTTTGCATATTTATAGTATAAACAGTCATCATCCAGGATAAATTCTTTATTATGACCTGTGATCCCAAAATTCCCGTCTTTAATATACATCGTGACGGATTTCCCATCCATTTTACTTGTGATGTAGTATGGCTTTCCTTTTAACTCCTTAATAACCTCTGGTACTGATTGAATTCTGGTTTCGTCCGTTTTGTAAATACCATGCTGTAATAAATTTTTTATTTTTCCAATACCTGAATCAAATTCTGGTGGATCAAATTTTTTGACTCCAAAGATATCGGTCACATCTTCTCCTTCTTTTCTTTCAGCTTTCCTTAATGAAAATGTTTCTCCTACCTCATCTAAAACAGCTATTGGAATGGCTACACCCTGTGATATTTTCCCTCTGATTTTTTGTGTTCGCACACGATAGCCATTGCCCTGCCAATCAGTTGGCTTATAAGAAGTTTTCAATAAAAAACTAAAGGTCTTTGAATGATTATAAAAATCACATTCTGGTAAGAATGAATCTATCTCAAAATAGACACATAAATCACCCTCTTTAAACTGACCTTTTTGAACTACACAGTTCCAGCCCAAGACAGAAGCTGATTCAATCCGATCCGCACCCTCAATTGGCCTTATTTCCCTAATCTTTTGAATCGATACTAATTTTCTCATTTTTTATCCTCCATATTTATCATTTATATAGATAGTATGTATATCTCTGAACAAAATAAAAAAGGAGATACTATCTCCCTTTTGTTAATTGATTGATATGATTTCAGAAATCATACCGGCTGATACTTTCACCTTTAGTACATCTCCTTTCTCAATTTGGGACCATGTTTCAAAAGAAAGGGTATATGTTTTTGCTTTTCCTTTCTGGTCTTCTGTAAGAATTTTATATGTTTCAGTTCGATTTCCTTCCCTCTCTACACCATGCACTAAATTCAATTTAGCCCAGTATGGATCATCGTTTGATCCAGAAGTTTTCTCATAACCTTTATGTACCCAGCGATCTATATCATAATAATACTTTGTTTGATATACCGGGATATATTCATAGACTGGTTCCTGCTTCTCTTCTGTCCAGTATCTAATATCATACACTGGCTGATTTTCTGTTATTTCATCAAAAGATCCATTTCCTAGATCACGATATCCTGTAACAACTTCATCATAACCAGAAATATAGCGTTCTGATTCCTCCACGGTTACTGTCTTGTAGTGATCAATGACTTTGTCCTTATGGTGCACTTCATCTTGTGTATAAGCAACCCGACCTCCTGTTGGAACACTCCAATCATTTTCCCGTATGGTTTTATATTCCTGTACCTCGATGCTTCTTTCCCAGGATTTATCTGTAACTTTTAACGATGCTTCTTTTGGCATTATGAAACTGAATAAAAGTGCAATGACAATAAAAAAAGAAGAAAATACAACTGTTACTTTTATTAACCACCCAAAATCAATTGGTAACTTTCTTTTATCATCATGGCTTCGAATAGGCTTATTGTTATACTCATGGTCTTCATTTAAGCTATATCCTATTTCGTCAGATGAACTGGATTCTACTATATCATCGTTTTCAAAATAGTTATTTTTTTCTTCCTCCCTTTTAAGCTGTTTTAATCTTTCTTCCTCCAGCAAGTCAAAATAGTTCTTATCGCTATCTTCTTGAGAAGAGCCACATGATTCACAGCAACTACTACCGGATGGATTAAGTGACTGGCAATAGCTACAGTACCAATCAGGTTCGTTACTAAAGGCATCCGGATCCTCTACGTAGTTATCTGTCTCTATCATATAAAATTTCGTTTCTTTTCCTCGTGGCTTTCCACATGAATTACAATACCTGTATCTTCCTTTTATTTTCTTGGTTCCACATTGTGGGCAATCCCAATAGCCTTCAATTCTCTTTCCTGTACCCATAATAAAATCTCCAATCTTCTAATTTATGAAATTATTATGTCAAGAAGTTACACGAAACAAAAAAAAGGGCATATGCCCTTTAAATAATTATTTTACAGACTTCTTAAGTTGTTAATGCTGGATGTATTCCAAATCTTTGTTTACACGGAAATATATAGAATCGTATTTGTCCGAATCATTCTCATTTATTTCCTTTACCCATTTTATATATGTTTTGTTGTCTTCGTCCCTAAAATTCCTATAGTGGATTTTTCTTTCGACTTCCCTTAAACGGTATGTATCATAGGGATTATCGTAAACATTTAGGATTTCTGCTTTTACTTTTATTGATTCACTATCACACCAGTTTAAAAAATTTTCAGGGACTTCCACTTCTATGATATCACCGACTTTGTATTTAGGTTTAAAGTCAGGATCATAAAAATCACTTAGCTCATGGCCATAAAATGAAGTTAAATTTGGTTCATCTTTATCTGGCTCCAAGAAACTATAATTGTCATCTTCCTCCTCTAATGACCGTAAATACTGTATCATCTCCCGATATCGTTCTTTGTCTGTAACATAATCAGCAACATGGTCCTCTCCTTCACGACCAGCTTCCTGGATTACCATAACAGGGTTTCCATCAAACCAAATGGTGCTTAAATCCCATACACGCCTTCCATCAAAACAATATGATATGATTTCTTTGACCTCCACACGCTCATTTGCTTCGTAGTTACAAAATGAGTCCAATTCGTCAATATGTTTGTGTAGATTATATAACTCCTTTGTTACACTTTTAGGTTTTATGTTATACAATTCATTCGCTGTCATTCGATTCCTCCTTATCGTCGATGAGTGCACCTGTTTTGTCTGCTTGAAACAAAATCGTGTTACCACATTCCCTACATACAATTGGTATAACTGAATTACAAATCGCACCATTACCAATCTCAAGATTGACCAGGCCATATAAATGTTCCGATATTGTCCAATCATCCTTTTCACATAATGGACACTTTGTATTTTTAATTTTCTCGTTTAAAAACTTCACTAATTTTAATGTATTTATATGGTGCATATATTTTCTCCTTAAATTTTAATCATAAACATACTTTACTCCGAAGTTCTTTTCTTCATATTTTAAGAACTCATCATCAAATTTTCCATAAACCTCGCCTGACTCATCAGGATATCTTAAAAACTTTGTATAATCAGTCAATAGTTTAGGACAGTTGTTTTCGACCCAAGATCTTGTCGCTGTTATGCAAAAGTTTACGGACATATCGATAAATGAACAGACTACACATAGTTTATTTTCTTTTACCCAGTCATCATTATTAAAAGCCAACTGCAAATCATTTCCCATCCAGTTAATAAATGGTTGATCGTCTGGATAATCTTTTCCTCGAAACCAGTTATTTAATTCAAAATATATAATATCTTCATTTCTCATATCCATTTTACTCCTTTCCAACTAAAATAAACAACCTTCTTTTCCCATATTTGATTTCCAGATAATCCAATTGTTCCAATGTTCTTACTAAATCTTTGCGATTTCTTCTCACCTCACTTATTGATGGAGCAATTCCTAAATCAACGAGAATTCGTGGCAAGAATCGTTCAGATGTAAAATATGTTTTTTCCTGTTCAAACAGTATCCAATCTTCTTCATCCTTTCCAAAAATGGAGGACGGTTCTACAATCGGATTACCAATTACGATATTTTCTATATACATAATCTTTAACCTAAAGTTCCTTTCTCTGTATTATCTTTAATACTTATATTATGTATCTGTTTTCATTATACAAATAATCAAGTCGCACAAAATTTAAAAAAGAGAGAATCCTATTATTCTCTCTTTTTAATCAATAAAGATATCTAATTCTTCTCCGATTTCATGAATCCTTTTTCCTAATATGACACATAAGCTTTTTAACCATTCTTCTGTTCGTCCACTCATAACTTCTGCCATTTCTTCCTCTGTCAAATCGGAGAAACAGATATTCTGCCATTTTCCGTCTCTATTTATTCTAAAATAAACTCCATCTAAATTTCTATTCATCATTTTTTACACTCCTATATCCATAAGTTAAAATAGTACTTTCTAAACAGGTCTAACCCTTCCTCTATTTTTTTATTCATTTCATCGTTTCCCACGATGAAATCAATCTCAAAAATACCGCCATCTGCAATATATGTGAATGCATCTATCATTTTATCCAGTATTGCATACCACTCATCCATTGATTCCAGGCTGCTTGGATGGCCTATGGTGTTTTTCTTAAAAGTTTTTAACCGTGGAACCATATATTTTGCAAATGATATATCCAGGTCCCATGTCTCTTTTGGGTTAATATATGCATTTAATTTCTTTAACTGTTTTTTCCTGATTCTTTGATTCATTTATATCCCTTCCTTGTATATTCTATCTCGAATTCACATTGTTAAAAATAGTATGTTTCATTCTTTTATAAGTAAAAAGAGAAATCTTCTGATTCCTCTTTCATTTAGTACTTAACTAATAACAAGCTTCTGAATAAAAAGGTTCATTAATTCTTTAATAAATTCTTTATCCTCATTTGAATCCATACATTCCGAATCACCATGCCATGTATCTGTTTCATCATCGATGTCTTTATATAGATTATATTCTCCAAAGCCAATATCGGATGACCATGAAATGCATAGCCCTTCATGATGTTCATTATGGAATGCACTTACTTCATCAATTGTCAAATGTATTTTTGTTACATCATGTTTTCTCATAAAATTGTCCTTTCGCAAATCCCTATTATACATCCCATACTTCGACTTACTCGACTCTACAGCCACTTTTCTTGTGTGTTAATGAATGATTATTTTGATTACGTAATCAAGTATCTATGCTCCCATCGGTGTCTACAAAATATTTAGATAAAAGGTTCTTTATCAATTCATGATTAAATTCCATAAATAACCTCTCTTCTTTTGCTTTTTCTTCCATCAAGAGATTCATTTCTGCATTCCGCCTATCTTTTTCCGTTTGGTCTACCAATGCAATACCATAGAGTAAGTCACTTACTTTTTTACGATATGGCATTTTATTTTTTATGTAATCAAATTTCTGCCGTTCGTACTCCCTTACTGCTTTTACATAACCTAATGCTTCATCCTGCGCACTAATCTTCAATTCTTCTCCATAGTAAGATATGCATTTTTGCATATTTGTCCAATCAGACTCTACTCCTTCTGTTAATTTCTTAGAGAAAATGACCTTACCATCCCTTATCCCAGTTAATATGTTGTTATCTTCTGTGTCTAATTCATCCCATATATTGATAATGTTAAAATTCCTGGTATAGTCATAGTAATCTGTCTTGTAGGGTACCTCATCTCCTATATTATAATAATTCAGGCTTCCTCCACTGGTCCATAATTCGCCACCATGCTCAAACTGTTTATAAAAGCATTTGACCTGGTCTCCACAAATTGTGTCATACATTCCCATTTTACATTTACTCTCCTCTTCATTTGATATTAATATAATGTAGGTATAAGAGTCGAAATGAAATGTAAATATAAAAAAGAAGCCTTGTGGATTCTTTTTTGGATGCTTTAATTCATAAATGTACTAATGTGTGCAGTAGAATATCCCGAGTTATCCTGGATATTACTTAGCACTTCAATGGTATCATCCACCATCACCAGTTTCTTATCCTCTAAATCTGGATATTGAGTATATTTAATTTTATTCATGATTTCCAGTTTATCAGACTTTTTTTCAACAAAATAAATGTGTGATTCATCGATTCCATAGTTTTCCTCTACAAACTTACGTTTCGGTCCCTTTTCATTTTCATATGCCAGCGAGCACACATATACACGGTCTGTTCCTTTTCTTTTGATATAATCCTGGAGAACCTTTAGTGGTCTTGCTTTTCTATACATATCATTGTGAAGAACAAAGTCATTCCATTCACATTCCCTGCAGGCATTGTGATTATATATTCCATATTCATAGGCTGCCAGCACTCCATCAATGTCAAAGATTACAACAGAGTCATTTGCATTTAAGATATCCCAAATTCGGCTCATTGTTTGCTTTTTGTAGTCACAATCTTTAATCTCAGAAAAAAAGAATACGATTTCATCTGTTGAATCATTACCGTTTTTTGTTATATCCGAAAGAATAATATATCCCTCCTCATTCCGGCGACCAGGATGAATACCGATAATTTGCCCAGTATATTGATCACAGTCTGATTTTTCCTCATTCCATTTTGAAAATTTGATTCTATCAAATAACTTAAATTTCTTTTGGTTGTCTACCACTAAGGTTTGTGTCGTATGTACTTCAATTTTATCCATATTAGTTTCCCTCACCACTCTCAAATTTCTTTTTCAACCGTTCATACTCTGCAAATTCTTTTGCTTTCTGCTGGGCCTCTAGTAACTTTTTGAACTCAGTTTCTTCCTTTTTTTTCTGGATTTTCTTTTGTTCTACCTGGTTAAGAAAATCAGCATGCCAATCATCTGAAATGATTTCCGTGAACGGAATTGTATAGTTATGATAATCAGAACCTCCATATGCCCATGTTTCATGAATCTGGAAACTAATACAATCCATCTCAAAACAGAGTGTATCATCTGATATGTCATTCCCAATATATGGTATTTTACATAATACTCCATCAGGGTCGTGTTTTTCTTTCCATTTCAGGATAGCTATGCACCTTATTTTTATAGCTTCTAGCAGCGAAGACATCTGTTTTAACATATCCAGTGTAATTTCGACATTATTATTAACAGGCATAAAATGAAGACGAAAATCTTCTCCAAAAATATTTCCTTCTCCCGTATTTGTTTTAATCTGATACATGCAGTCATCTATATTTTTGTCCTCATAGGTTTCTAGCAACTCATAGTACTCTCCTTCTGCCCATATCACCTTTCCGTTTTCAATATAATCACGTATACACAAAACTTGTTTTGTCATATTATTTTCCATCTCCTTCAAACTTCATTTTGAGTTTTTCGTACATATCCCTTTCCCATTTTTCATGTTCTTCAGCAGTTTCAGTTTTCTTTATTTTATTATTTTCATCAATTTCCTCTTGTTTTTTCTGGACCTGTTGAATAAATGCTTCTTTCCAATCATCATTTATTAACTCATGATAAGGGATAGACATACCCTCTGATTCTCCGTCACATAATCCAGCCATTTGAGTTATAGCAAATGATATTGTCTCATCTTCTGAATTAAACTCAAAATCATGTAAGTATCCGCCTAATGGTTGTCTCCAAACTAATCCTTTGGGATCATGTGAATTTTTCCATGAGATGATTTCTTCACATCTATCATGTAATCTTTCCATAAAAAGCTCTGTTTCTTTTAAGTTTTCTAATGTTATCATACTATTCCCTTTCTTAATTCTAAAAATATAATACTGTGACTTTCGTCACAGTATTGGTTTAATATTCAGCATATCCGAAACTTATTACTTTTGACCCATTTTTTAATGTTTTTTCTGTTTCAAATGTGCCAATTCTATCCTTAAAAAATTCGCCGTATGTGAATACGCCTAATTCCTCAAAAAGAGATTCTCTATTTGTTCTATCGTGAAGTCTCACACGACTCGCTAGAAGTACAGAAATTTTAATTTCGTTGTACTTCTGTGTGCAAAGCTAAGTCACGTGCTTCTGTAACGTCTTTAGGACTTACTACATTATCCTGAATATAGCCTGAACTTAGTACTTAAAGAACTAACTCTTTTAGTACCACGTTCAGGTTAATTAACGAGGATAAAGTACAGGTACTTCTCTTAGATAATTCAGGTACTTTTGCCTGAATTTCTAACCTATCCCTCTCGGGTAAGGATTTTATGATTTCTCTTACATAATATCGGGCTCCGATATTATAAGCGGCATTTAGGTCGGTATGGTACTCTTTTCCAGTCTGGAATCTGCAGAGACTATAGTTGTTTTTATGCCTTTGTACAAATCCGGATCCATCGAAAGCTAAAGCACTTGTATACTTCGGATTTACCCTGGATATCCGGATTCCTTCTCTATGAGCCTTATGTGTTACCATAGCCTGGACGGCCTGCTTCTTCCATAAATGAAGCCGCTGTCTCTTAGAACCTTGCTTCTTGCCCTCCATTTTCAAATATTCAAATACAATTACATCTGCATGGTATTCCAAAGCACATTCAATAATTGCATTTGCTGTCATCTCTGAGACATGTCTGTTTGTATGGTTTGCAAATATCCAGGCTTTCCTGGCCTTGTAATTTCCGTGCTGCTGTTGCTTTTTAATATGGTTAATCTGATGATTCAGCCGGTCTTTTTCTATCGGATAGGATAATATTTTCCTTCCGATGACAGTTCCGTCTGATAACATCGCCGTACATGCTGCTGCATTGTTAATTCCAAGGTCTACTGACAGGACGATTCTGGTCTCAATTGGTTCCTCCGACAAAGTCACTGATTCTTCATAAGAAAATCGCAAAGAGGATGACTTACCCTTTATTTCAAGGACCGGAGAGCCTTCTTTCATATCAGCGCAGTGATGTTTGATATAGTCTACATCACTTTTTCTGAATGTTACTGGCAGCCATACCCAATCCTTTTGATGATAGATTTTTATTTCAGCAGAATAATCATTCAATCGGTTATAGGTGTTCTTTTTATAGAACACAGGCATGATGTTTCGATTGGTCGATAGTTTTGGTTTCTTTGTGGATTGATCCGACTTCTCCCAGTTACTTAAAGCTGACTGATAAGAAGAGTACGATCCAACTGCGGATTGGATAGCAGCTCTTCTTAAATAACTTGGAAACTTATAAAACGCAGAGTCAAAGTCATATTTAGGGCTGGGATTCAGGATTGTCTTGTGGGTAAGTTTTTCTAATGCACCATTCTTCTGATTCCTTGACAAAGAAACAAGATTCTCCCATTCAGAATCGAGGACCTGTATGAAGAACATAACTGCCTGTTGATATATCCTTACTGTATCGTTAAAAATCTGGTTGTAGTGTTTAATCTTAACTGCATAAGATGAAATGATCTTCATGTAGGTCCTCCTTTCTCTACTAAAAATTATAATGCAATTTTTGAATTTGTTAACCAGCTAACTCATCACTAAAGTAACGAGTATGCGCTGGTCTATTAATCAATTACCTCCAATTATCATTCTTGTGATTATAATGTGGTTATTCTCTATGAAATAAAGAAGCTTATATGTAAAAAAGCAGGCTTTTGCCTGCTTTTTCTATATGTTATATTCATAAAATTCCTCACATAGATTATATGACAATGCGACACCGTAATAAGCAATCCTTGGAACTGTTGTTTCTATGATTTGATTACTTCTTGGTTTTAAATGGATAACCCAACTATGTTGACGCCACATGCCATCCTCTGACAATGCATAACCAGTTGTAATGAGCATGTCCTCTTTATTGTCAATCCATATTGAGCTTGAATTATAATGGCAGGCAGAATTCTCACCTCTCATCATCCTAGGCTTTCCAGTCCATAGCTGCCCATATTCAAGTATTTTATCCAGGTCAGCTTCGTAAACCGGCAGACATACTTCTTCACCACCAATCGCTAGCAGACGCTTACGCAATTCCATTAATCCATCATATTGTTTGATTTTGGATTGTATGACGTCCATATTTCCACAGTAATTTGTAGCCCACCAGTTATTTTTAAGCCGTGCCCTCCATTCTTCGTCAATCGGTTCTGTAGTAAATTCTCTGTGAACCTTTTCTTTTGTCATTTCTTTGATTGTGTTTAAATCCTGAACCTTGATTGTCTTAACAAAGTCTTGTCTTTTCATGTCTTCTCCAGATTGGTTTTTATTACTTATTATAACAAATATTTCGACTAATGCATTCTCTTTTTCTAATACTTTGGATAATCATATTCTATAATTTCCTTTGTATTTACATCCACCAGGTCCCGTCTGGCAGGCATATACTCATTCATAAAGCCATTAAACGTGTAGACAGCACCATCATATAATATATTTCCATTTTCATATGTGATATCACACTGATCATAGGTTTCATTTACTATACGTCCAAATTTTTTCTTAAAATGTAGATAACATTCTATGTCTTTATTTTCAATGAATTTATTTCTCAATTCTTCTTCCGTATATGGGTTATATACTATCTCAATATCTGGGCTGGAAGAATATTCTTGGTCCATCTTCATTTCATAAATCATGTATTTGAACTTTGGATGAGTATCATAATCCATCACCTTAATGAATCGATTATTACAGTCGGAAAATGTTTTTATATAGATTCTCTGTTTTTTATAGTAGCTATAAAGCTCGTCTCTTAAAGGCTCATCATCAATGCTATAAAGTTCATCTTCTAAATCCTCATCATCGTAGCTATAAAGTTCTGCAAAAAAGAATCTGTTTCCTTTTCTTTTTCCATCTTCATAAAGCACTAACTTATCTAAGAACGTATAAGCTGTTCCATTTTTTGCCATATATGTTCTTCCAGGGACTAAATCACGGTTTTTTATCACTTCTGCATGTTCGATTAAGTCAGTATAACTCCTAATCTTTTTATATTCCGAAGAACAGACTGGAATCAGGACTAACTCTGTTTTGTCCCATCCATAAATAAATTCACCCTCTAGTCCTTTTCCTTTAATGCAACTCGTGTTTTCCAAAATAAATAATAAATTTTCTACAGTTATTTCAAATTCAAAACCTCTTGGATCATAGATACGTATATAACTGTTTCTATAATCCCATCCAGATGAATATCCTCCTACTTTTTTATTTAAAACAAAACCAGACATTGGCTCATTTGTTATTTCCATAGGTTCTATTTTATCATCTCTCCAGTTATTCCATGAAGGTTCTTTTCTTAGTTTTCCTGCTTCATCATAATAAATTATATATGCAAGTTTACCACTATAAGTATCCCTTCGTCCTTGGAACCCTACCATCAATTTGTTTGGTATGTAAATTGTACTATTCATATCTTTCTCCTTTTATCATATATTTTTATTAATTTTTACCATTCGAAAACAGATAAGCTCTTTACTGCTTCTGCATCACGATCAAGACAAATTATTTTGGATTTCTTATCCCTTGCAAACCTTATGACTTCTTCTAAATCTTCAGGCAATGCTTTTAATGAATTCTCTTGTTTCTCATCCAATATGTATATTATCCAACCATATTCTCCTTTTTTATATACATTGATACCATTCAGTTCATCATTATCAAGAATCTTGGATGTTTCTTCACTGATATGTCCGGTTGATAAGGTTATCATTGTGTCTGATTCATAGACATCATCTTCCACTGTTATGCAGATAGTATGATTTAACATATCAATAGACCATAATCCAACTTTACTATTGACCCGGCTTTCCGGTATATTTTCCTCGCTATCATACAATTTTGAATCAATGCACCATTTCCAATCGACATCCAAAAACTTTTCTACAAATTCTCTTATTAACATGTTGGCTCTTCCTTTCCTTTTTATAATTAAAGTATGTTTTTGAAAAAAACACAATATAATGTTAGAATTAGAAAAGAGGACAATTACGTCCTCTCTTTATTGTGTTTTAATCCAAGATGGTTAGATACAAAATTAAGAATCCACTTGTAGGGTACCTTTATTATTTCCGCTTAATTTCGCATAGAACTCAGCAAAGGTTGCGTTCTGATATGGTAAGACAAAAATTATACCAATGCAGCATAACATCATACCTAAAAGTCTCCAGCCAATAAATGATAATTCCAAAACAAAAAGCTCAAACTTGTGCCCTAACATCATTGATTTACTCTGTTTTAATGCAGATGAATAGTCAAGCGCAGGATTATCTGCCAATATGTATGGAACCATTGCATATTCATATGTTTTTATAATTCCTGGGATGATTAACAATAGGGTCCATCCAAAGATAAATAAATTCCTAAGGAACATGACTTTTACAATGTTTAAATAATTACCACTATTGAATCCATAAAATAATCTGGTAAAACCGGCATCTGTTTTTGTCTTACGGCTTTCCATAAAATATGAACATAAACCCACATGTACTACATTGCTAAGAAATGCCTGAACAACGAGACCAATGATAAATATGACTGCAAATATACTTAATATCAGAATGAGTATTGCAATGTAATCCGCATGGTCTACGGCTCCCGCTCCATTATATTGTGTATCTGATCCGGATTGAGTTTGGAAGCTAAAATTGACACCTCCACTTTGTCCGGCACCAAGCATGGAAGCAACCACACTTACTAAAAGTGCCATCCAGTAATACTGTTTTAAACAGGCTTTTGCCCGCTCTTTTAATTCCGCTCTAGTAGCCATTTCATACCTCCTTTTCTATAGTATGTTGTAAGAGGTACTAATTTCTTATAAGAAAAAGAGGCAAAGCCTCTTTTTATCATTTCATGGCATCAAGAATAAACGCATACATCATTTCTGACACTTTATATGGATCCGGTTCTAACGGGAGTACTGTATGCTCATATGCATAATCTGCCCGTTTCCTAATTTCATTCAGTAGCTCATAAAACTCCGGCCGCATTTTACCTTCACCATCCATGTAGATACCATTTAAGATATCGAGCAGCAGTGGCAAGTCTCTTTCCCTATAGGTAACAACACGCCCTGTCTCAAGGCACTCAATTCCCATCAGCATAACCCGGATGGTATGCATGCAATGCTTGTTTAACTTGAAATCAGATTTCTTTTCGTTCCTTTTTCCCTTTTTGCCAAAACTGCTTGTGATATTTTTTATATCACGGGCCACATCAAAGAAATCATCAATATTGATTTCTGAGCAATCCATCTTTTTAATCAGAATTTTGCTGTTTTCGTCAGATGGAACCTCAAATTTTATATTTAGATTGTTTCCACTGATTGTTGGATACTTTGTCCTCATATTATAGACTGCATTATCCAAGATGCTGAGCTTTTTGTCTTTTACAAGTTCCTTCCGTTCAGCTAACCTTCCAATCTCTGCAAGCTCCAGTCGTCGTAATTGGGCATTTGCATATCCTACAAAACTATTGAAGATACCTTTTGCTCCAATAAAATCCGTATGGTTTTCAATCAGCTGCCTGGCTGTATCAGAAAGATAAAGGTAATCATTTATATTATTTCCTAAGAGTACAATTGTATCTGGATTCCCTTTCGCTATAAGCCGTAACATCTGCCGGTATGAATACACTACTGTATCTGTATCTGCAAAGGATATCGTCTCCCAATCATCCATGACACCCATGGCATATGGTTTATCGAGGCTTACAAAACCTCTGATATCAATGTCGCTATCTGGCCTTGCAGTTCCATATGCATGGGACCCACTGACACATAACATGTGCAGTCTGTTTTTCACTTTATCATCCTCCCTGAAACTTTCATATTCTGGACCAGTTTCTACTAACTTCTTAATTCTTTCCTTTGTCTCCTGATTCATAATTATTCTCCTTTTCTATATGCTTTATATTTCAATTTATGAATATGTGCTGTGTTCATCAAAATTGAATATGGTTGTTTCATCACTATCCATATCAAGATAGTCAAAAAGTTCTTCCGTGATTGATACAGTCCTCACGTTCTTCATTCCTTGTTTTTCATAGTATGTATTCAAACGGTTTGCTATCATATCCCATATATCTTCTTCGAAAAATTCACTAAAATCATATTCCACACTGAATGGTGCATACATCTCATCTCTTCTATTTGTGAACAGTGTATTAAAGTATGCCCGTATATACCCAATTGGATTATTTTCTGATTTTGCATCTGTTTCAAATTCGTCTTTGGAACATCGCTTAATAACGATATCCTCATGACCTTCCTTTTCATATTCTTCTTTAATCATGTTCCTGTATTTTATGTAATCGTCTTTGGAAAAGCTTCCATTGACAGTTATAGTGATAGCCACATATTGTTTTATTGGATAATCCTCTTTCTTTCCCTCGATTTTAAAGTATAAATCTATATACATCTGCTTTAAATTTTCTATCATATTGCTCCTTTGTTTCTTTTATTTTACTTATTATGGAATTGTACTGTTCTTCATAACTTATACAAAAAACAGGGCTTTACCCTGTTTTAATAATCCATTCCGCTACAATTTGAATATTCAGGGCAGGAACGGTTTACATCCGCAATCACTGCCGTTGCGCCACTCATCTTATGCTCCCGTCGGCTTATTTTTTTCAATAGCGCATATATGGTTCCGTGTTTATATGCAGAGTATTCATCATCAAATTCCTTTGGATCATATAAGCAGCCACCATAATAGCATTGTTTCTGATACACAATCCATTTTCCATCACCCTCATCTTCCGGAAATGCCATGTTTATTTTTTTCAATTCGTCCAATGATTTTTCATCATTATAGACTTCATCTATCAGTCTTATGGATGCACTGATTTCAGGGTCTAAAACCTTGACCTTTTTTTCCACAACCTGAACATGTTTATTTTTGTTAAAAAGGCAGTTTCCTCTGATGCAGTCTTTACATTCAGCAGTTCTTTTCCTTATATAAAGTTTTCTTTTTACACTTTCTAACATTGTCATTTTAGATTTCCTTAGCCTTTCTTTGTTTCCTAGCTATTTTTTTTGCTTCTTTCTCTTTGGATTTCTTTTCTGCCCAGTATTCAAGTACTGCCTCTACCCTCCTAAGTAGTTCTGTTTCACTGCCTAAATTAAGATGTGTATATTCATAGCTTTTGCGTTTCAGATACCGCATGGTGCAGTCTGCTGTATAGTATCCTTTCAGAATTCCATGGTCTTCAACTGGCAGTTTTTTTACAAGCAATGGATAATCTTCCGCATATCTGTTTTTTTCATTGGTACCATACCGTTCCAGATTAAGGTTTAAATCATCGGCCAGCTTTTCAAGGTCGTCTTTTTCGTCAAGTGCTTTATCAATATCCTTTAGTGTAATATCTCCAGCTATGAACTTCTCCAGGATAAATTCTGCAATTTCTTTATCAGCACAGATATAGTCATCTCCAAGACGTTCTTTTTCGTTCTTTTCGATTTTAGCAATATCCTCCTCAAACAGGTTATGTAAGGCTGCCACATTATATCTGGTACGATAGTAACCTATACTTTGGTAATAGTTTGTAAAGAATCCACGATTACCAAAATATTTCCATGCGTCGGAATCCATATCAATGTCTGTACCAAGATGATGTAAAGGAATAACCACCATATTTAAGTAACCATTTCGGTCAATCCGGAATTCCTTTATGCGGCAAAGATAATATCCTGTTTTTCTGCATGGTTTTTCTGAAATCGTAAATGTATCCCACCAACCATCTTTCATAAAGATATCATCAATTCTGCTTAATCGATGGATATACATCCTTGTTGAATTTTCTTTACGTGCATCACATACAACAAGACGACCAATTTCGCATTGTTTTAATCTGTCAATATTAAATACTGCTTCAGTTTTTGCAAAATCGTCATATTCTTCCTTTGAAATCCTTAATGAATTGTACATACTTCTATCCTCCATATTTGTCTTTGATAACCTTAGTATGTAAATAAAAAGAACTGCATTGTTTGCAGTCCTATAATTTCATATCATTTTCAACACATATCTGTCTTTTTCTCTAATATAATTCCTTATTTTTTCTTCAGACCCAATGGTCACTTTCTTATTTCTATACGATTCGATACATACACTGTCTTCATCAAACAGAATGTATTCTTTTCCATAAGAATCATATCCCACAACCGTACACGTAAAATTAAAACACTCATAACTTGGTTCATACATATGGCCTTGAAGTTTTAGCACAGGATATCCATCCGTATCCGCAAACATTATCCTACTCTCTTTTCCTTCCCATGCGTTCCTTCCTATTTCTTTCCTCATATTGTCAAGGTCGATTTGTGATAGTAGCTTAGGCGATTTTTCCAAATCGTTTTTTAAACGTTTTATCTCTTCTTCCTTCTTCTGTATTTCTGCTAACAGCTTATTTTCTTTATTCTTATGGTTGTTTCTTAAGTCTGAAATTACCGATTCATAGTTAGATTCTATTTCCTGTTTTTCCTCCAAACATCGATTTAATTGCTCATTTAATTTCTCATTAAGAGCTGAAATCTTTTTCCTGGCATCCTTTAAATAATCTTTTGTCCTATAAAGTTCTTCTTCCAGTATATTCATTTTCTTCTTTCCAAGCATTATCCTCCATCCTTCCTATTGTTATATAGTGAGTATGTATTTATTTTCATTTTAAAAAGGAGCTGAAAAATCAGCTCCTGCTTTTTACATATCTTACATCCTTTACATCAGCCAAACATAACTCCCAAAAGGTCGCTTGAATCCACAGTCCTGAAGTATATAATTTTAACTGTCCGGATACATCAAAACAATATGCCCATGTTTTTTCAATTTCCGACTGTTTTGTTGTTTGCTCAAGAGACTGATACCAGTCATACCGCCTGTCCCATACCTCATCATCCTCTTCGAGAATAATTGGAGCATTATTCAGAGGGCAATGCCATAGTTCTTCGTCGCTTAAAAGAACCTTGTTATCAGGAAGTTCTAATTCAAGACACACCATATCTTCATTATAATAACATTCTTTTTTCCTTATATCTGGTTTTTTATTCTTTCCATCAAACTTGTACCATGCCCACCAGGGATATTTGGCCTGTTCCGGTTTTGGGTGGTTGATTTTTTCAACCATATTTTCCACCATATAATCATATGCCCTTCTTGAAACAGAATCTTCCATACCATCAAAATGGAACATTTCAATTTTATTTTCATCTGCATACAACGTCCTTTTGGATCTCAACTGTTCATATATTTCGACTGGTTGGAATGACCATACCCTCATTATGATTATCCTCTTTCTTTCATTTTATAGTCCTATATTGTCATAGTAAATATTATATCACAGTTTTCCAAGAACTTGATTTACCAGTCGAGACGCAGCATTTTAAAAGAAACTCCTTGTAGTTCGTGGATACTCGGATCCTCTACTGATGTTGTATAGGCAATTTCGGCTACTCCATTCAGGAATTTTTCCAGATTAAAATCTGTCTCATCAATCGGATCAATTAAATCCATTGAAACAAATCCAAATCCGACAAGCCTGTCTTTATAATGCAGGTCTCTGAAAGCATAATCATTTGACCAGTTAACAGAATCTATCAACCGCATTAAGTCACTCTTATTGATTTGATAATCTTGGTCGTATACTCCAAAGCAGGCCATAATAGGATTGGTTTGTATGATAGGAGTAAATGCCTGTATTTCTATTACCTCTTCGCTCATACAGTTACTGGAGCTAAAACTTATGCCATGTGTCCTACAGATTTCATCTGGTATATTGGTTCCAACTTCCATGAAATCATGTAATGTTATCTTTTTATTATTCTTTTCAAAAAACAAATTTCCTTCTTCGGTTTGAATGTATTCTTTTAAAATTTCTTCAAAAATAGCGATTAATTCACTTGCTGAATAGTTTCTTAATGTTTCAATCAAATGAATGCTCTTTCTTATTTGATAATCCAATATAATACCTACTGTCATTTTATTTTTCCTTTCATAATTAACAAATGTCTTAGATTCTTTAAGTAAATGTTAGTTACTATCCAATATGGAATTCATTATTTTCTTTGCTTCAAAGTAACCATACCATTCTTTTAATATCCGAAACCAGTATATTTTTGGGATATGGCACCAGTATACATCATCTTCATATTTGTAAACAAATGCTAGTGATTGATTCTGCGACGCACATTCAAATGGTATGTACTTACAAATTCCTAATGGATCATACTTTCTTGCTATTAGACTTTTCTCAACACCATTGACATTATCTGCAAAAAAGTCATTGTCACTGTCATAATTTCTGTTACTGATTAATGCGCAATCTACCTCGGTTTTTAATATTTCTCCTAAATTCATGATATCCAGAGCCTCTTAATCATCTATTGTGGAACGCCACATTGTTAGATACTCACATCGAATTTCTGTTTCCGTGATTTGAGACAAATACTTAATCATAATTGCTTCCAGAGATTCTTTTGTTAAAGATTTCATCTTATCTGTTAGTGCCCATGGATAATTCGATTGCACATATATATATCCATAGGTAACAGAATCATAACAGGACAGTTCTAAATCTTCTTGGTTTATTACTTCGGCTAAGTACGCAGACAGACCATAATATCCACTATCGTTTTGATAATTATCAAGCCAAACCAATATATCTTTGTCCACATCATCTAAGTCAGATATGGCATCTTCATATATGCTGTTGGTGTATTTTTTTACAAATTCTCCAACATTGTTAAATTTAAGCTTTGTTAAATCTACTCCATATCCAAAAAATTTTTCTACCATATTAAATTCCTTTCTCTATTTTCCATGTGAATTCTGCTAAATCCTTTAATTGCTAATATGTCAGTTTTATCAATCAGCTATCAGTTTTTCTATCTTACAGCCATTACCTATCATTTCCGATGGAATAATTTCATCTGGATAAGCGTCTATCACAGTTCCATCTTTAAACTGTATCCTCCATGCCGGTAAGCACTCTATGTCAAATCCGTCCTTTTCCTCTGTTCTTCGGATAACTTCAAATGGCTTCTCATAATATTCTTCGTAATCACCGCCCTGAGACCAGAAGCATCTTGCAAATCCTTCTTTTTCATAAAGAGAATAGCAATCATTCAACCATTCCTTTTCCTGTTCTTTTGTCATTTCTTCACGTTCCATAGGATATTTACGCTTCATATCTTCCCATTCATTTAATTTTACTGTTCTATCAATTTCCATTATTACTTTCCTCCGTAAAAAGTCAAAACACACGAACAGGCTATCATGCCAGTTCTTTGCCGTCCAAAATCCCTGAGCATTCTTGACCAAGTATATAAGTCAAACTTTCTATTGCTTTATAATAATCACCATCTATGAAAATAATCTTATTGTCCTCAATATGCATATGTTCTGCTGGATTTGATATTGTTTCAATCCAATATTTTGCGTTCGGATAGTCTTTCCACATTTCTTGCGTTTTAAAAACATTTATTTTATCCATATTTATTCCTCTTAATTTCAGTTTTCACGAATAAGCATCTTCGGAAACTCCTGTATTAAAGGCTCTTCCCATATCTCTGTAAGACTGGATTTCATGAATATCGGCTTATTGTTTTTCCGGCACTCATGCACAATATCCTCAATCCACTTTCTTTCCGGCACAATCCTGCCTTTCCGTCTGCCGGTTTCTGCGCCGATGATAAACCAGTCAACTTGTCGGAACATAATATTGCATTTATCTACTTGCAAATCTTCCAAAATAGGCTCTATGCTCACGAATGTATTACAAAAAGCTGGAAGGGAATTAAATAAATCCGTGTCTGATACTCTGGTAATGCTTGTTCCATACCACATATTTCCAGCCATAGGTACTCCATACCCTATATACCGTTCAACATTCTTTGTAAGAAACAAGTAATTATGTTGCGGAGCTGCCTCACAAGCCTCAAACACTTCCTCAATCCATGAATCCGGTACCCACTCACCGAATAGATCCGCCATGGAGCACACGAAGATACTCCTGCCTTTCTTATCCCTATAATCATCAAGACGATATCTATGTAATGTCGGCTCAAATCCATATGGATACGGCTCTGATCGTTCCGCCTCCGGCGCATAAACTGTTTTATCAAGTACATGGATTTTCCTGTCATCCCACCTTTCTCCGTGAGCAGAAAACCTGTTTGCAATTCCTCTGGCATAACAGTATTCACAATCATGTAAACAGCCCGTAACCGGATTCCATGTGCTGTCACACCAATCAATTTTTGTTTTATCCATAGTTTTCCTTCCTTCTGAAAATGTTAATACTGCTGAATTAGTTTAGTTATTTATTAATAGGTACATCTCCATTTCCTATGCTTATTCCAAAATGTTTTCACATAATGCTTGCATCCTTTGCAGCCAATGGATTTTCTTTTAGATTTGCTGACCTTCTTTTTACAAAAAAATGACATATTATTTCCTCTTTTTTCTTATATTTCAGTTTTATTAATCAGTCACTTCGTAATATTTAATTGCAAAGTCGTTTTCTTGTTTGCCATGTTCTTCCATCAAGACACTTAAGATAAATGATCTTGCGTCTTTTTCAGCCTCTTCTTTTGAGTTAAATTCAAGGTCTCCTTGTGTGCCAACGATAAAACCATCTAACAAAATATCATAGAGCCATACTACCTTGCCTTTTTCCATTCGGTCTTTCTCCTTTAAATGCTACTACAATGTATTTATGGGTAAAGTACACGACAGCCAGTCGTGTCTATATCCATCTTGTTGCTAAAGCTGTTAGAATAGAGAGTGCAATGGGCTGACGGCCAAAATGCTGGACTTTTCGTCCGTAAATTAGTCTGTCTGCCGGCCTCTCATTCGCAGCCGTTCGTTTTATGCAGGTTGAACTGCTGGTTACCAGTACGTCCGTGTCACACCACAGTAGATAGAATCGGCAATGAGTAAAGGTTGGGTTCCCATTACAAATCTAAATAAGGAGTTGGATCTATGAACGCAGTTGGTATTGATGTTTCTAAAGGTAAAAGTATGGTTGCTGCCCTCCGCCCGTTCGGCGAAATTGTTGCCAAGCCATTTGAAGTTCCGCATACTTCCAGTGGTTTCCATCAGCTAGTTGATCAGCTCAATTCTCTGGACGGTAGTACTCGGATTATCATGGAGCATACAGGACGGTATTACGAACCTATGGCCCGATGGCTCTCTGACTCTGGTTTCTTTGTCAGTACGGTTAATCCAAAGCTGATTAAGGATTACGGCAATAACACTCTCCGTAAAGTTAAAACAGATAAAGCTGATTCCGTTAAGATTGCACGCTATGCTCTTGACAACTGGCAGGATTTGCGCCAGTATACCAGTATGGATATCATTCGCAATCAATTTTCCTCAATTCTCTATTGACTTTTCATTTGCAGGCTAATTTATGTGAAAAGTCCTCCTCAAAATCAGCAGCTGTTTTAATAGCGTCTTCCACAATATCCATAATTTCTTCATTCGATTCAACTTCATGGGATTCAATATCACTTCCATCCAAATAGTTAATTGTTAAATCTCCATTTTTATATGATATATTAAGCTCGAAATTTTTCACTTTACTCTTGTTTGCGTTTACCGCGTCTTCAACTGCATTCTCTTCTGAACTATAGTCTTCTACCGTAAATAAATAAGCGGCCTGTTTAGCTACCGTTATCTGCTGCTCTTTTGGCAACCATAGATTCTTATCTTTTAAATGGCTTTCTACTAGCCTCAAAAAATATTCCGTTGTACAATCCATGTTTATTCTCCATCCTTTCAATTTTATTCTTCTATTCTTATTCCATCTGCTTCTAATAACTGTTTACATTCATTTAAGATTGATAGCCAATCTGGTTTTATATTTTCCGGATAATTATATAAATAAGAATACTTCTTTGATAACGGATACCATGAAAAATTGTATTTCATATCGCCAAAGAGTTGTTTATAATTTTCTCTTAAGATGCTTTTCAATCTAATTTCTTCATCCATACGCTTATAGAAACATTCTTCATTTTTTCCCTTTGCTCTTTTTATATGTTCTATAATTTGATATCGTTTATGGTACTCATCATCATTATCAACCAGTTCTCCATCTGTCCATTGATATCCATTTCCTATTACACAAAACAGATGATCCAAACAATGCTTCCTGGTAGGAAACAAATCAGGATAAAAGTCCATCATGAATTGTAATTCATCTTCTGCTCTCATTTCTTCTCCTTTTCACTTTTATTATATCTATATAATGTGATTATGAATGAATATATAATAAAAAGCCAACTGAGTTGGCTTTTTAAAGTGTTTTTCGTCCGAATTGTTTTTCTTTAGTGAATAATCTAAGCTCCTAATGAAACATTCCCAATAGTGTTGCAAAATAAAATCCGGCCGTAATCAAAATAAGCGCTAACAATATTCCGATGCCTGCACATGTAAATGTATCCAGACCAAACTTTCTAGATACTTTAGATGCTAATATTTGTACACACATCGCTGATAATATTCCTATAATAATTCCTAACATCTTTAGAATACTCCTTGAATTTATAATTTATTCCAACAATAAAGCAGTATCATATACCGTGTAGTCACAGCGATATACAATCAATATCTTTCCATCGACCAAAAAAGCTGTAGTCTTTGGAATATCAACTGAAAAGACTGACACACTATCTCCCACATATGTAGCCAATGGCTTACCATTCTGGCTTCTGATCAGGATTGTTTTTGCTTTCCCACTGGTTATGTTTTTAAATGAGTTAACCATGCTGTTAAGCATTGGGACTCCTCTCTCCTGATTTGTAATGTCTACTGTTTTTGAATATTCATCAAAAACATCATACATCCCGGTTTCTGCCAAAATTAAGCTGGAACCCACATGGCGCATTTCATTTTTTCCAATTGTTATCTTAACAACCGATGAGTCCTTATTTGAACCTTCTGAGTTTTTGGTATCAAACGTTGTATCACGCTCAATCATTGCTGACTTTCCGTTAATCTTGTCAATTACCTGGCTTTCTTCATCAAACGTACGGATGGTCACCTCTAAGCCTTTAAGCTTCGCTTCTAACTCTGTTGCTGTCATTTGTACAGAAGCACATCCATTCATGAACATGGAAACAATCAACATAACCACAGCTAACATTGTAATCTTTTTCTGTTTCATAACATATCCCTCTTTCTTTTACTCTAATTGTCGTATCAAAAATTAGTATGTTGTTGAATATCTGTTAACAATTAGCAATGTAAAAGAATTCTTCCTACATCCGATAATCCAAATCTTCGCTGCTTAACCGCTTTTCCAGTTTATTGTACAAATAACTTATGCCTAAACATATCATTCCTCCAACAATCATAGCAATTACTTTCACGAATGGATTATTACCAGTTGTATCTACCAAAATCATCTTAAGAACACTCAGCATTAATACAGTAAGGCCATATAACCTTATACCTTTTCTTTTGATGCGGAATCCTATAAGAATGAATCCGGAAGATAAGCCCATTAAAATAAGTGTTAAGAGGATTGCATAATCCCAAATCATGGTGTTATGAATTAAAACCATGATATTCATGGTGATAAAAAGCGAATATAATATATCGATACTCTTACGGCTATTCTTCCATATATCGGATAAGTAAACTGCATAACAGGTATTGAGTATGATCACAATCGCAAGAATAATATTTAAGGCCAAATTTTCCCTTGTTATATATATAAATGAAAAGTTAAGCGCTAAAAACCACGAAAATATATGTAATACTATATGTTTTTTACCTGTGTACTTTCGTTTTTCCAAAGTAGATAAAATAACAAAAACAATAAACTCAGCGACTATAGAAATGTCAAGACATAAATCTACGTTACCATTGATATTCCCAATCCCAATTCCTATACATCCCATATTAAACAGCAAGCATCCAAATGTAGCCGTAATTGCAGCATATGATTCTTTCCATTTATAGAGGAGAAATATACTGATCACGTTAGACGCTAATAATATTATCGCTGATATATAAAAACCTTTCATATAAGAAAAACATGCAAGTAAACTAAACAAGAACATAAAAACAGAACACAATATATTGGTTATCATATGAAGGATATCCATGCGTTCTTCCATATGATTAAACAGGTACACTAATCCAACAGCCAAGATGCTTAATCCCGAAAATGTCAGTTCATAATGGTTTGATAAATAAATGCTGGATAAGACCATTGACGGATATACAAAAAATATCATTATGTTACGTCCGTATTTGTCCTTTAACATCAGTAGTAAGAAAATAATAATGCTTATGCTTCTAATCGTATGGTAATCACTACTAAAAAACAGAATGGAAGGAATCCATATTGCTAGAATTGCACTCACTATCACAGCTCCTTGATTCTGTTTTGTATCATTTGATAGCAGTATCTGTTCCTTTTTATATGCAAACAAGAATATTGATCCTGTTAATGTCAATTCTATGAACCATGTGTATCCGTTTATTTCAGCAAAACCAGAAAGTCCTTGTAATAGCGCCGTTATCATGACACCGAAATATACTCCAAACATAAAATGTCCATTGTCGTTTTGTCTTCTATATCTTTCATAGATAAACCAATACATGCCCATCGTAATCAGTATGGAAACTACACTGCTAATTGTATTATCCATTTGTATCCGTATCACGAAAGCGGTGATGACAACGCCGATTTCAATGATATGATAAAATATGCCTATGCTGTATGATTTACTTAAAAATAGACCGAACATACTCCATCCGACTATCAATAATAATGAAACCGGCATGGGAATCAGATACCACGTCATATGCATTAGGAGTATACCAACATAGCTAATGCTCAGTCCTACTGAATACATAATATATCGAAAGGTAAACATCCGCTCGTTTCTTCCGAATAAATATCCAATCCCAAATATGCCTGCTGCCATTCCGAAAACCACCATAGCCTTAAACCAGTCTGACAACAAATTCCAAGCCATGAACGCCATGACACAGATACCAATCATAATTAGAAAAGTAGCTGCAACTGGTAAGGCATACTTTCCTATGTTCGCTTCAGATAATTTTCTTTCCTTTAACTTACTTTCTTTTTCTGGTTTTTCTATATTACATATAGAACCACTCCGGCTTGTCTGTTTTAGTTTTTCTTTTTTTATCTCCTCTTCTAAATAAGTCACCCTATTCTTTATCACTTCAAGTTCCTGTTCTATTTTTAAAATATCCATATGATACCTCCCTATATGCAATTAGTATGAGATATGTTTTAAAAAAAGACGGTTACCCGTCTTTTTTAATCTTCTTCCCTGCTATTCTCCTAAATCTATTTGATATTCTTCAACAATGGAACCTTCCGGTATGTACATTTTCCAAAATGTTTCTTCCTGCGTATAAAACAGCCATCCTCTTGTTTTTTTATACCATTCCACTCTGGGATTCTGGTTATCGTAATAAACAGTGGTTTTATTTGCTGGCACTTTATTTGCAATCATTCCACCATCTGATAGAGTAACCATATACTGATAGTATGCTGTTTGATCAATATAGCCTCTCCTACCATATATTTTACCCTGTGTCAGATTATTGGTTGATAACGAGATAATATTCTCAATAGATGTAGGCTCTTCACTCTCTCTCCAATCCATTCTTGTAACAGTGTATGCTGCCATAGGTAATGATAACAAAACAACAACTATCATAGCTATACATACACTAGAAATTACATTTGTAATTTTTAAAATGATTGGTTGTATATTTCCTTTCTTTTTTTTCACTTTTGGATATATCATCATTATTACTGTTATGATAGATAAGCCTAAAATAATTCCCATCCACAAAGATGCAACTTTAATGTCAAACATAATTTTTCTCCTTTTTTATGTTTATGATTTCATATTCCTTATCTTAAGCCAGATTAAACACTTCTTCAGCTATCCGAAAGAAATTCCATCATAAGAGTAATTGCTCCTTTCCTTAACCTTCTATGGAGCCTTATATTGTGTATACTCACTTTAATAACATATTTTCGCTGGTTGGAATTCCATGCTTTTTATTTCTACAACCATAGGTTCTAAAATAACTTCACTTCTTAATGATTCATGAATCCAATGCATGAATTTTATTGCTTCCTGCCTATCAGCGGCCTTTACAATACAATACATGACCGGATTTGAATCAAACTTATCATTACCACCGATATCAATTAATCGAGGCGTCTTCAAATCCGTATTTAATAGAATCCAATTCTTCATTTCTTTCTTGTTGACTTGATTTTTCGAAATACTTACTCTTGGTTCATACATATTATATCTCTCCTTTTTCTAAAATGACGATTCTCCTATTTTGTTTCATTTGGCAACATAATCGATAAGAATTATATGTATTTTTGACATATATTTTGGAGTTTGAATGTTGGCAGTTCTTTGTATTTATCCTTGATTTCTTTATCGGACATAAAATGAGGATATCGACTTTCTCCATCTTTACTGCATTGAAAAAATTCAATGTCGCCTATCTTCCCACATATCCTGCAAATTTTGCCTACATGAAATTTTCCCTCTACATCGAACAAACATTTTTCATATTGATGTTTATGATCTGATTTAATCGTTTTGGAAGTTTTTCTTTTCTTATACTTTGGAATCTCATCATATTCGTCGAGCACAATAGTTTCCTCCTCAGCTTAGATTTTATCTACATCGATAATTTCATACCCATTTTTCCAAACTAAATCAAAGGCTTCATCTGCCAACTTATTGAAGTCGATGCCTGGATAAGTCGTTTCTTTTCTCTTTTTGACTTCTGTTTTTTCAAGATTCCAGTGCTTCTTTATTTTGCAGCTTTCAATCCGGCCATAAATGAAGTGAACTGTAATGAACTCTTGTGCGCACTGTTTTCCAAGTAAAATTGATTGCTTTTGTAAGTATTTTTTAATTTCATCCATTTTTTGATGAGCTTCATACTGCTTAGAATATTTACCGTAATAAATTTCGGTCTCTTTAATATCCTTATGCCGAGTTATAAACTCTCTAAAGTCCATAATCTACCATCCTTTCATGTTTTAATTTAATCTCCAAATATCTTTGTCTTATTTAATATGCGAACTATTATAAGTACATAAATAAAAAAGACCAAAAATGGCCTTTTCTCACAAATTCTATTTAAGAGTCTCTAAATATGTATTTTTTATGATTTTGTCCCTTATATTTTCCTTTAACTCCATATCTTGTTCAGAACCATACTTTTTCAGGATAGCATATAGGGACTCAACACGCTGTGTAATATCCAATGGGCATTTTCGGTTTGCAAAGATTTCACCCGTTGACAAAGGGAAGAAACTATCATGAAATAAATCCACTGTGAATCCGCACAATGCTGGGATTGTGTGAAACTCAGATGATAATGCATAGTTCCAATCCATTTCCCTCTGGTTCCATTTCTCTTCTGTTAATTCTTCCGGATATTCTGTGTTGTTCCAGTAACAATATTCTTCGATATCCGGTTGGTTTGAAAGAACACTTGATAAGATGTTCCCGGCAATCGGTCCTCCCGTAAATGCCTGAAAAAGCAGAGTATCCTTTAATGGAAATATAATCAAATGTGTCTTAAAATCAAAAATATAGTTTTCATCGTTTTTACCCATATAGGCCTGCCTGAATAAATTGTAATCATTCCAGATTGCATTAATCACGACATCTTTGGGATCTTCTATTGTTTTAATCAAACTCTCCCTCATAGCGTCATCATCAATATACTTCTGGTAAAGTTCTTTATCATAATAATATAAATCCAGTTCTATGCAGGCCCTTGTAGCAGCTAATTCACAATATTTATCTGTCAATCGCTCAATCATTACTTTTTTTAAAATATCCAACCGTTCTTTTAATTCCATGAATCCATAATTCTTTGTGAATCGATATCCATTATATATTTTTGTACTCATTTTTTCCTTTCTAATATAAGATAATTCCTGCATCTCGAAGTTTTTTATGAACCGGCGCTATATCTAACACTGATATTACCAGGATATTTTGTTCGTTTGATAAAATTTCAATAGCACCTGGTTCGCAATCACGCATGAATTTCTCTGCGTCTGACAGGGTTTTGAAATAGACTTCTGCGACTGCAGCTAACGGTTCATGAACAATATATCTTCCGATACCAACGTATTTTTCTGCTTTGATAAATTGGTCCACCAGTTTTTTATGGAGCACCTTATCCTGACTCAACCATCCTTCAATGCTGCTGGTAGTCTTGATAAGTGTATCTATTTCATTTTGGCTGATTTCTGGTGCCATGACATGCAGATATTTAATGTCTTCCTTGCTATATCCAATTTTTAATTTCCCATTTTCATCAAATTCAAAATTCTGTATTTGATGGATTCGTACTAAATCATCAAACGAATCATCCATCACCAGGATTCTTTCCGATTTTTCGTTATAGGTATCCATAAAAATACCTCCGATGATTTTTCCTCCAGCACAATCTCCTGCTGAGACAATCGCCATTACTTCATGATATCTTTTCCAACTACCCATATTCTCTCCTCTTCTAAAATAAGGTCTTGATATAGTTTAACATCTCTTCCAGCAATTCTTTTTCATTTGCTGTCTGCACAAGGCAATATAGTTCTTCCGGACTAATATCCTTCCTGAGTTTCAACTCCGAAAACTTTCTGTTAAAATCATCAATCTGGGATGGCGTCATACTGTAATAGAGTTGAATAAACGCTTTTTTTTGATTGTATATTTTAAATTCGTGTTCTACTGTTTCTTTCTCTCGTATAAAACGGTCCATATTTTGCCACCAATCTGGGTCTCTCTCAATTTTAGTAATCTCCTTTCTTGGATTCAATCCATTACTTCTAGTTCCATTCCATGCGTCATCGCATTGAATATCACATCTGAGGATTGTTCCATCTTCATTGTATTTAATTGATTGGATTGTCCCTCTTATATATGCCTCTTTTTGCCCATATGATTCATAACCCTCGACATAATCACCTGCCTTCAACTTAACCTGCTCTTTTGAATTCTTAATCATACCTAACTCCGAGATAATGGTTTCCAGTAACTCTGTCTTTACAAAAATATCATCCTCCTTTGTTTTATCCAGTTCGTCGTACAACATGGTTAATCTCATTCGGTATTTCATGATTAAATCATCCAGCTTTTTTTCTAATGGTTCATGAACCTCGCCATCTGTAAACTCTTTTAAAACAATATCTCGTGGACATAAAATGAATGTGAAATCCTTATCCTCCAAATCAATGGTAACTGTCTTTCCATGATTGTCTATAACATCAACCATGTTATGATTCGGATTGGTACATTCATATCGTTTTCCTTCGGTAAAATGCTCATCGGAATTCCAGGCAATCACTTGATTGTTTAACTGTTTTCCCTTTAATTCTGTATTACTATTGTTATCATCTTCTTTTTTTCCATATGCATTTCCATATTTGAGTATATTTTTTTCTGTTTTATCACAAGAACTGGTCTTAGATTTTCGACAGCCACTTATATAACAAAATCCTTCATCAAATGCTCCAATTATACGATTGGGACAATTCTGGCATTGCCTCTCCTCATAATCAATTAAAACATACTTTGTATCCATAGGCCCTTCATATAAAACACTTATTTTGTTACTAATCATATCCAGGCTATATTCAGTCGAATCTAATAGAACCATATCCTTAATTGCCTGCGGATACCATGTATTTGGATTTGCCTCAGCAATCTCCTTACCTGTATCTGGATTATACTTATACAAGGAATAGAACCTATGGTTCTTAGGAAATACCCACATATTCTCAATGACCGGAAAATACACTTCGTAGTCACATAGGTTGATTGTACTTTCTTTTGCTTCTAGTACTAATTTCATTTGATAATCTCCTTCTTTTCATTTATTGTTATTATGTTCTTTTTTTATAAAGAAAAAGAAGCCCTATGGCTTCTCTCTTTTATTGTTTTTTTGTCAACAAGTACATTTGTTCTGCATAGTTAACCACTCTTCATATCTCGGCTTGATAAAATCTTTAAATTCACGCCTTTCCCTTTCATCAAAGATAAACGTGTATCCATTTATACCCGCTATGTAAGGAGCTCTTTGAGAGGGATTTGTCCATTCGATTACTTCACTACCGCCAAATGCAAAAGCAAGCTCTGCGTTAGGCGAGTACGGATTTTCTGGATTATTAAAAATCCGGATTGCTACAACAGCTCCATCTTTTCTTGGATCGTATTTTCTGTTTTCCATTTTAAATTCTCCTTTTATCATAGTGCTTATTGTTGACTTTACAGATTTCATCGTTTTAATAGATAGTTATAGTCATTGACTTCACATATGCTAGAAAGTTCTTCTTCTAACCAACCAGAATCCGGTTGATGAATTTTTTTCATGAATTCATCTTTTTCTTGTGTGGTCTTAAACCGTCCTGCCACTCTTTCCTTGCCTTCAATATCTTCCCATGGTAAGAATGTTATTGTCCAACCATTCTCTTCCGCAATATGATTCATATATCTTCCTCCAATCATCTTATTCTTAATTATTATGTGATTAATTTTCATCAAAAAAGATTTAGTTGTATAGTGCCATTCTTATATATCCTTTGCGACACTTATAACTCTGGGTCTCCGCATCAAAAGGGAACTTTTTGTACATAGAACATCCTCCTTATAAATCAACTCTACATTAGTGAAAGATTGACGTTCTGGATGATCTAATATATCATATTAAATATATAAAAATATAAGGAGATTTGAACATGGGATTTAATATTAGTAATTTTACCGACAATGATGATGTACGCATTTTAGACGAAAAGGGCATGTTTAAGGTGATTGAATACATCCGCGACCTTAGTTGCACTCCATCGGAGGCTCAACTGAAATATTTCATGACACAGCAGGGAGTCAGGAAAAAACAATTAGTGATCGAATTAGATGATGATGGTGCTATCTTACAACCAGGAAGAATGCAATGGATGCTTGGCAATGTGTCACAAACCACCGGACTTAAAGGTGTGGGTGATGCTGTCGGTAAGTTTTTCCAAGGACGGGTTACTGGAGAAAGTACAATCAAGCCTGAATATAAAGGGAATGGAATCGTTGTTACCGAACCGACTTATAATCATTTACTGCTTGAGAATTTAAAAGATTGGGATGGCAGCATGGTGATACAGGACGGATTATTTTATGCATGTGATAATGAAATACAGTTAAAAACGATTGCCCGCTCCAATCTTTCCAGTGCTGTTGCAGGCGGCGAAGGACTGTTTAACTTATGCTTAACCGGTCCTGGAATTGTTGCTTTGGAATGTGACGTACCCAGAGAAGAATTGATCTGTATTGACCTGTTTGATGATGTCCTCAAAGTCGATGGCTCTTATGCAATTGCCTGGAGTACAACTCTTAATTTCACGGTTGAACGGAGTGGGAAATCATTACTCGGCAGTGCTGCTTCAGGTGAAGGACTGGTAAATGTATATAAGGGAACCGGAAAGATATTGTTAATGCCTCAGGTTTAATATTTTTTGCAAATACCTATAATTAAAAAAAGAGCATCCAGCTCTTTTTTTATTATTCTTTTTCCTAAAATCCTCCTAATTTTTTAAATTCATTCTCTGTATAGAAGATTTTGAATCTCGGTAAACATGTCTTAATCATTATCGTCTGTGCCTCACGTAGATTCCAGTCAATTTTTATTACATTTTCAAGTGGATACATGCTTCCATTCATGTCTTTGACATATCCATCACACCTTATACTGGTCATTAAATAATCCGGAATCGAGCATTGTAGTTGTTCTCTACAAACCCAATTAAATTCCGTACCTTCGTGTGTTTCTCCATCTGTTGTTTTAAAGATTGGTTGATAACGCTGAAATGAACACCTAGCAGGTTCAAATTGTGCTTTACATTTTTTAAACAGTTCGGTTAGCATCTTTATTCTCCTTTCATAAGCTATTTTCTCTTATAGCTTCCAGCTTCAGTGCCAGACTAAAGAATGTACTATCATCATTTATTGATTGTAATGAAAACGTCCTGAAATTTCCTTCTCTTTTCCAGAGCCAATTATGTATGTCCAGTTCCGTATGGATTGTACTATATACGGCCGTCTTTCTGAAGTAATCAATATCTTTATTGATGTCATCTATATCATAGCCATAGGAAGAAACCATATTGGCATCTGCATGTTCCAGTCTTTTGACCACATTTTCAAAATAGTGGATTCCAGACCACTCGTTATAATCATAGTTCTGATCCGTACTATTCTGGAACTCAATTGTCACAAAGTCTTTACTCATATTTTCTGGAGTTTCTCCGATTACACCTAGCAGGTTATATTTCTCCCAATAAACAATATGGATGGAAAACAAATGATATAGCCAATTTCGGTCTGCTTCACGCCAATTAGCCTTGTAATCCAAATCCTTATCAAAGTTAGCACATAGTCTGATCGATGGTATATAATAAATATTTTTCTTAATTATTTCTTCAGCGGAACTAACCATGTTCCTGCTTAAGCTGATACAATAATCCAGTAAATCATCTTTTGGTATTTCTTTAAAATGAATCCTTACCCAATCACTCAATTACTTGTCCTCCCTTTCTTTCTCAAAACTGATTGACATCTTATCTCGATCGTATCTGTGAATTTTATGATTCAGTTCATTTAAAAATCCACTTATAATATTAAGTTCATCTCTCGATAAGTTTATCTGAAAATAACTCTCCTCGTCACCAAGAACCCTGACATTATATGTTTCCGTTATAGTTTCATTTTCAAGTTTCAGTGTTTTTATAATCCGATTAAGCAACACATATCTGTACCCTTCTGGTAAACATTCGACATTATAGTACTCTTTCTTATTATCTCCAACAGCAATTTCAATGACGGCATCCTTGAGCCTTAAATCATATGAAAGCTTAAAACCTTTACCAGAAAATTCTACAATCCACTCATCATCATTGATTCTGTATTCATACTTTTCTTTCTTGAATATATCCTCATATCTCTTAGATTCTTTTAGTTCTTTAAGAATATCAGGATATTTGATATTGTCATACTGACTGAATAACTGGTAAAACTCATCAAAAATGTTCAGGTATTCATACATCAGAAGCCTGTAATTATTGGAGAAAAGTTTTTCCTTAGTAAAAACACCTTCAGTACAATAGTAGAGATCGTACACCTCAAATGTTCCATGATTAAATCTAATGCCAATGAATTTGCCATATCCAGATAACTGAATGTTTAAATATTGTTCACCAAACCAATAGTAGTTCAGATTAATGTGGTCATCTAGAGTTTTATAATTTTTCAAGTAAGAGTAGAAACTGCTTATATTTTCTTTAAGCTTTTTAAAATACCCAGGTTCATATTTAAATGGTTTTCCTGTATAGTAGTTTTCGAATTCTGTCAAAACCATCCTCTTATATCCATCATAATACTCCGTATAATCCCATAAGTATTCAAACATATAAGACTGATGGCCATAGGATTTATTCTTTTCAAAATCACGTTTACACTTATTTTCCCATTCTTCATCTAAGTTTGTTTCATCCAAATGGCTTAATAAAGGATGACCGATTTTATTACTCACAGCATGAAAGATATCTGAAAGGCAGCTGAGGGACAGATATTTATCATGCACGTATGGAAGAAGCTGCAGGTAATCCTCTACTTTTATGGTGATTACTTTTTTGATATGTTTTGAATCACACCATACTTCCTGGAAGTCTGCGAAGTGTTCATTGTCATAAGACCATTTTCCGTAAACAAGATCTTCCTCATGTTCCTTTTTTAATAATGATGTCCAGGCTTTTTTAATACTCCTAAATTTTCTTTCTGCTGTTATGTAGGTCTTGCTAGTTTCATCATAGACAACTTCATCCGGTTCCAGATATCCTATATTTATATTTTCAATTAGGCAGAGCCAATGTGAAAAATCATGTCCAAGACATCCTCCTATGTTGCAATATGTTATATTGGTCAAACCCTTTTCCTTATGGCTTTTTATGATTTCCTGACGCCATTTTATGGTATCTTCACCAAGTCCATCAAATATTTTATACCAATATTCAACTTTCTTATTCTGAAATGGATGGTTGCTCATTTGAACAACTGGTATTTTTCCATGGTTTATGATTGTCATGAGTGGATTTTCTTTTTTCATATCCACTTCAAATAGTTTATTCTTAGTTGCCATATTTTCTCCTTGTCTTCTGTTTTTAATAGTATGTATATTTTTTTCATATAAATAACAAAGAAGAAACCTATACACATATTTAGATGATTTGTATTTTCTTATAATTTAAAAAATCTGCTACACATGGCAGCAGATTGAATGTTTCATTACGTTAGTCAGATACTCAACTACATCTGAGTGACCATTTTCGGAAGCCTTATGCAATGCAGCAGCATCCTTGGCATATATATTAGCACCCTGTTCAACCAGGTACTTGACTAATTTTAAATAACCATTCCTAGATGCTTGTCGAAGAGCAAGGTCATCCCTTACATGTATATCAGCACCTTGTTTCAGAAGGTATTTAACAATATCTAAGCGGCCATTTTGGCAGGCATATATAAGAGCATAATCTTCATCTACATGAAGGTCAGCTCCAATGCTGAAAAAATATTTAAGCACCTCCAAATTCCCACGACCCGAGGCAATCCAAATAGCACATCCATCATCAGCATTAATGTTTGCTCCTTGGCTGATAAGATATTTAATTATATCCCATTCACCATTCCAAGCAGCTGCAAAAAGAACACGATCATTAAGTGTATGTATATTGGCACCTTGTTCAACCAAGTACTTAACCACTTCAAAATGGCCTTTTTCACAAGCACCATAAAGAGCATAATCACCACTGGCATGTATATCAGCATTATGTTCAATCAGATATTTGACTATCTCAAAATAACCATTTTGGGAAGCGCAATAAAGAGCATATCCATCATATGTATTTACCTCAGCACCACGTTCAACAAAGTATTTGACTATATCTAAGTAGCCTTTTTCTGAAGCAACACAAACAACGTAGTCATCATGTGCATGTATATTGGCACCTTGTTCAATTAGATATTTGACTACTTCAATATGGCCGAACTGGGCAGCTAAACACAGAGCCGTATCATCAAGTGCATGTATATCCGCACCGTTTTCTACAAGAAATCTGACTGCATCTAATTGACCACCACAAGAAGCATATCGCAGTGCCCGCTCATCCTTGGCATGTATATTAGAACCTTGTTCAATCAAATATTTGACTATTTCTAAGTGTCCATCTTCGGAAGCAATATAAATAGCATATTCCTCACCGGCACGCAAATCTACGCCTTGCTCTTTAAGCCATTGAAAGGTTTCGATGGTCCATAAATCCCGGATGTTACTCAATACAATTTGATGGGATTTATATTCTTTCCAACTTACTTTCATCGAAACTGATTCATCAGGAATACTTACTTCCGCAATTTTAGTTCCACAGCCAGAATAGGCTAATATATTTTTTTCATCTGCATAGAACAGACCTCCTCTGTAATCAGTATTAGGGTCAAATTCATTACAATCCGTATTCAGTCCCTCCTGGTATTGGAAACCCAGATTTTTTAAATCTTCATTTAATATTTTGTAAAACATATTATTTCTCCTCTCTCCTGGAACTATTTAACAGTTATATGTCTTTTTAATGGAATAACAAAGAAGGATAATGTCTTTAGCATGGAATTTAATGAAAGAAATGTCTTACCTGTCATTACTAAGCCATCCACAGTTTTATATATTCCATAACCACTTCGGCCAGATTATTTATATCATCTTCATTTGGTATTACTGCCCACTCATATAAATTAGAGTCAGTCCTTTTCTTTAAATATTTAGTTGAGACAAAGACAGATTCAAATGGAACCATCACACAGTCAATCAGGCCATGCGATTTGTCGATAACCGTGATTGTTAGATTCTGAATGCATTCACCATAATTAAATGTCTTTTCGCTTATTAATTCTAATTTCACTCTTTTTCCATTGTTTAAACCAGCATACAGAACATTGCCAATATAGTGCCAGCTTACACTAGCCTTTCCTTTTAACGGCTCCTCAATCAAGTAACTTAAAATTTTATCCATATAAATTTCCTCCGTTCCTCATAATACAGGTAGTATGTGATAAATTTATAAATGGTAAAATATTTTTGATAATCCTTAATTAAATCAAGGAAATCAGATCGAGTTTGAAAATTTCATGATTTTAGTAGGAACACTCCTTGTTTATGTAATCACTAACATTTGTGCATTATTTACTCCTTATTGATTAAACAAAAAGAGACTGCTTATGCAGTCTCTTTGGATAGTTCCTTCTTTACTTTTTCAAAAAGTGTATACTCATGAATTGCGTGATTAATCAATTCAATTGCTTTGACAGCCACTTTCGCATTTAGGATTGATGTAAGTTCACGATTTTCATTGTTAAATGCTAACCTCTGATGATGCTGTTCATATGTACCACATTCATGGTATTCCATTCCTGCCACGTAAATTGAAAAGTATCGACCACGATCCGCCTCATGATCATCTGTATATTCTCTTTGTTCATATACAAAATACAATACGTTCTCAATCCACTTTTTATCGAAATCATAAAAGGTATGGGAATCAATTATCTTTCCCGTTATATCAAACGCCCAGATGACCTGATATTCCGTTGTATCAACACGTGTGTTTACTTTGTACCCAAGTGATTCTGACTTTGTTACTCGTTTATACATACTTTCTTTTCTTAAAATAGGATCTGTTTTTTCGATTTCCAAACATTCTTTGATACTGCAGATGTCATGCAATGCTAAAATGTTGACATGACTGCGGAGCACATTTACGAATCTCAATATCTCATTTTCACATTGTTCAATATTTTTCCTTATTTCCTCACATTTAATTTCATTCTGTTTAATTAATTCCTTCATCTCTTTCCTCCTGGTCAATTATCACATACGTCCACTGCTTTTTCTCCATCAATACATGTAAAGCAATGACTGCAACTTCCTCGATTCATTTTGTTGTCATTACATCCTCTACATAAACAATAAACTTCATCATTGGGACAGAACGGCATACATATATCTTCAAGGGTATCCTTAAGCTCTTTCGATATATCTTCGCTTACAGGATTACCAAATAGATAATCAGCCTGTGTTTTTGTTACAACAATAACCCGTTCATCATAAACGTACCAACCACTTATGATGAGTTCGTTCAGTTTATCTTCTGTCAGAAGGTCTGCATTGTAGATTACGGTTTTTGCTTCTTCCGTTCCATCAATAGGTTCATCATCTGAATTGCACAGCCTCGTTTTAAAATCCATCCTTTTAATATTTGGTTCCATGAATAACTCCTCTCCATTTTTCTTAATCTAACCATAATATGTTATACCCTAAGATAAGATAAAGAGGCTTACGCCTCTTTTACTCTATAGTTTCATTTAAAATTTTACCCACACTATCATGAAAAACCAAATCGGCCCATTTATCACGGCTCGTTGTCTCCCGGTTTATGACGATAAGATTGTCACCACTAAAATAGTCAATAAGTGATGCAGCGGGATACACTGACAGGGAAGTTCCTGCAATAATAAGCGTATCTGCTTTTAAAATAGCTGCCATCGAATTATTCCACGCTTCTGCAGGTAACGATTCTCCATATAATGTTACATCTGGCCGAACTGGGCGTCCACAGATTTTACATACTGGAATTTTGTCCTGACTGTCAAATATATAATTCATATCATATTCTGATTTACATTTAACACAGTAATTTCTCATTGTCGTTCCATGGATTTCATATACATTTTTGCTGCCAGCTTTTTGATGCAGACCATCGATATTCTGTGTGACAATTGCACTCAGTTTTCCCATTGCCTCTAATTTTGCTAATTTAATATGGGCATCATTTGGTTTAATGTTTCTTGTATCCATTTTTTGACGATAAAATTCGTAGAATACTTTTGGATTATGATATAGGCATTCCTTGCTGAGCAAGTATTCTGGTTCATATTCCTCAAACTGTACATCATGCTGGTTATATAGTCCATCCTTACTTCTAAAATCCGGAATACCAGATTCAGTTGATACGCCCGCACCTCCGAAAAAAACAATTCTATTTGAATGTTCGATGATTTCTCTTAACTTCTCTATATGTTCCATTTCTTGTCTCCTTTTTTTATTTTAATATAGTATGGTTGAAATTCCTTGATAATAGCGATATAATATCCTCGGACTGGAGGAGATTTATTTGATGACATTGAAAGATTGCAACTATTTACAGCATTTGGACTTGATTGAATCATTTGTGGAAAGTAGGTCAACTGGCATCATCAATATAGATACAGATGAGATTCAATTATCAATACAGCTAAATGGATTCTCTGAATTAATTGTGAATGTCAGGTCCTGCACGATTCACTACATTAAAAGATTAATAAATTTTTTAGTTCCTGTTTGCAAAATGTATTACATACGTACGATATGTATCCGCACATCATCAGAGACCATTCATGACTATTGTCTCTCTAACCATTTTCAGCAAAATCGATTAAAAAAAATCAAATTGGATAATGAGGTGCTTGCCGATTATATAATACCTATAAGTAATGACAATATCAACAATAGTAACGTAATATAGGAAAGACCGCTGATGCGGTCTTTTATAATCTGCTTCTTTTCCAAACATTTTTCATTTTATATTCAGGTGTGTATGTAATATCGAGTGTACCTGGTATTGGCAGCGTATATGCTTCTGCTTCTTTTTGCGAATCAAATTCAATCTCAGCATAAATGAATGAATCTTTCGTTCCCGGATCAACAACTGATACTTCCAGAACATTTTTTAAACCTACATCATAACGATAGTACTGTTTCTCTATCGGTTTTTTACCTATGATTTCTTTCATTTGGTTGTATTCGTCAATTGTTATGTTTTTCTTTATTTCTTTTCGCTCCAGGTCTCCTGGACCCTTCACATCAATTGAACAAAGGGTTGAACCATCTGCTTCAACTTTTCGAATCCTGATATCAGTGTCACCAGAAAAATATAATTGCTCAACCCTTCCTGCCGATAAAAGACATAAATCCTCCGGGACTTTTGTAAGCAACCATTTTCTTTCAATCTCAATTCCACTACTATTCTCACGATGCAATTTTAGATAATCCTCAATCCGTTTACGATAATCATGATATGGTAATTTCGGCAATACTTCTCGCTCGAATTTTAAATCATCCATATTGACTATCTCTTTAAAATCCAACCCGGTCTCATCCATTGTATAGAAATGAATGGGTTTATTATATTTCATTGCTAACTCAATTTCTGTAACGATTCCATCTGCGATAATACCAAATATCCAAAGCTCATCTGCAGTCATCAAAAGTCCATGACTTCCTTTTCTTACAAAATCACGTTCAATCGCATCTCCCATGTAATATCCGAATAACATGTATGGATTTAATGGGACCCTATGCTCTTTTAAAACGAAATTGCTGATGTGATCCTTTAAGTAGAAGTTGTGTTTCGACATTCCAGTGAAAACGGTTGACATTCTTTTTTCCTTACTCATAATTTTTCGTTTCCTCCCTAACTCTCTTCTTTCTCTTTATAATCACAATTTTGGCACTGCCATTCCCAACCCGCAAATAATCCATCAGCATCATCATGGTCAATTAATATCATATCTTTCCCACAAATAGGACATGTTTTATACATTATATCATTTTCCTCCATTCTATTCTTTTATACCACAAATCATGGTATTACTACTCGTCCTGTTTCTGTATATCAATATTGTTGGTAATAATTTGATATACACTATCAGGAACCATTTTTCTCATCTCATCATAATCTCCTTTATCCATTGCCTCCCTGACCTTGGTTGAACTGATCTGTTGTGTTGAATCATCAGATTCATCGCAGATGATGAAGGATTCGTTGTGTGACTTAAGAAATGCACTATCTTGAATAAGCTGTTGGATATCATCATTATTCCTTTGGATGACGATAAACTTATTTTCCCTTAATAAATCTTCACTGTTATACCATCTTGGTATCTCATCCAGCTTGTCTGATCCTATTGCAAAGTAAACGCGCTGAGTCTGATATTTGTTTTTGATATAATTCAATGTATCATATGACGTTCCTGACACGTTGCCATCCAACTCACATCTTTCAATCTTTAGCCACTCATTCTCCAAGCTCTCTAAAGCCTGCATCCGTATATCATCACTTAAAATATCACTATTCTGATATTTCTTCCATTCCATCATATACGATATCTTTGCAGGAACAAATAGAACATAGTTTGCGCTAATCTGCTTTTTGGTTATTTCAGCCAACATCATGTGTGCGTTTGTCGGAGGGTTAAAGCTGCCTCCAATTATAACAATTGTTCTTTCCATTTCTACTCCTTTTAAACATTTTCAGAATTAATACACTCACATTTAACATAAGCAATAGAACCTCCATCTATATGCACAAAACCATCGTCATCCATTGATGATAATACAGTATTATATTCCATTGCATATTTAATTTTGTTTTGCATTTCTGCTATATATTCTTTTATTTGTTCCTCAGTAGCATCATCAACTAATTCTATCAATTGGACTTTTTCAATGTTACAATTTTTTAATGTGAATGTTATTTTTAAAAATTTCTTATTATTGCTATTCATGATGTAATCCTTTCTTTATAATATAAGATTTGTATCAAATATACCTGGTATTCTTTTTATTCTTGGTTTAGGTAAGAATCATCTTCTATTTTCCTTTTTATCATTTCCAGTTCTTTTATGATGGCACTACATTGGTTATGTACCATTCCATCATGGCCACACATCAATAAGCGGTTCGACTGATAAGCGATTTCACTTTCCAGGAATTTTAGCACCTTATCTTTATCCACTCATATTCTCCCTTCATTCATTTAATAATATTATGTATTGTATTTTGTATTGGTAATATATAAAATAAAAAATATCATAAATATAGATACTCAATTGACAATGCTAATATTCTCAAATGTTTTTATAGAAGTTTGTAGTAAGGACAAAACGAAGTAGGAATATTATTTCTAAATTAAATCTCGATTTGAAGAGCATGAAACAATACCAAAATCAAGAAAATGTTTAGTAGAAAAACCTTACCTGAAGTATTTACATTAAATGACTGTTTATATTCATTTATGTTCGATGTTTTTATTCATGAATCAAAAACACAAATAATGAAAAAAGCTAATTGTAGACAATTAGAAAGATTATCATTTTTTATTTTCTTTTTCTTTTCAGTTTTTAAAATAAAAAGGTAAAAAAGGGAATGGTTTAAATTATCTTCTTTCTCTTTTCGTTATTACTTATTACGCAATTTATTTTCGTATTAAAAAAAGAGCTGTTTGCTCTTTTAAATATCAGCTTTCATCCCTGCTTCATAAGCAGATTATCTAAATCCTGCAGGCTTTGTATCTTCACTTTAAGGTCCTGACAATTTTCATTAGTTGCCAATAATATTATATTGTCTGTCACCCTATAATAACAAACCCATTTGGTAAGGTCCAGATACTCCTCTATCCCTAATGTCAGGCAAATACCAGTCATAGTATTACAAAATATAAAGAAAATATAATCTTCCTGTCCTTCCAATATTACATTCTCATATGCAAGGCGTTCTGCCACTACGCAGTCAGGATATTTTGATTTTATATAATCTATAATATCTCCCGTCACCATCATTTTATGATATTCGTCCTTATATAAAGTTCTCTCTATTTCGTTCATCCTATCTCTAAAAACTTCCATTGAGGGCCATTGAATAAACTTATTTTCAATTTTTTCATAGCCATCACTTAACCACTTAAGCAATAAATATTTAGAATATATATCATATTCTTTGAATCCTTGAATCCTTTCATCTATTCCATTACATGCGAATATTAGCGTATGACTCACTGCAGATTTGCACGCTGCTAACGGTTCTTTTTTTAAGAATTCATGTATATCATCCAATCCATTTGCATTAATTTCTTCAAATATTTGCTCCAAAAATTCCTCTATTTTTTCTTTTTCCATTAATCTTTTTCTCCAGTTAATCTATTTTTTGCAATACTTTTTATATATCTTCTTTTTCACTACCTGTATCTAATGTATCTGCTTCTTCAAAATATTTGTCACGTAATGCATAAGATATATCAGATATATTTGTTCTCAGTACGAATAGAATGTCCGACAACTCTGGATATTTTTCTTTTGCCTCTTTCATCATCGGAAGTAATAATTCTTCGTTTTCTAATATATTTTTCCGTATATCTTTCGCTGCAAGTACTCCGGCCATTGTTGACATATTATGATATCTATCTAATCCTTTTACTATGATTGCGCCTTTACAATCCAACATATTCCTGAAATATCTTCTCTTTGTATCCGTTTTTTCTTCTCCGGGAAGCGGAGCAATCGTCATGTATTTTACAATCTGTTTTATATTGTCATTGACTGGTAGAAAATTAATTGGAACACCACAGTCTTCACACACATCATGTAATAGAACACCTGCAATGATATCATCGTCACGAATTCCTAGGGCTACCGCATAGCATGCCATTTGAAGTGGATGGACAATATATGGGACACCGTCTTTTCGTTTCTGTTCTTTATGTTTTTCCCTCGCATAGCTTAATGCCTTAAGGCTTTGATCCATCTTAGCGCCAACGAGGAATCCTCGCAAGTAAGTATACATCTTATCTACGTTATATTGTTTTTTCATAATAGTTATCTCCCTTTATTGTATTTGTAGTTATGATGTATTTTTTCTCAATTCTATAATTATGTTTTATTAATAATCGTTGATATTCGATTCACAAAAATAAAAAAGGAAGCAAACGCTTCCTTATAATGAAAATAGTCTTTCTGTATTTTCCTTTGCATGGGCAATTAATTCTTCCTCAGATACATTCATATGTTTAGCTAATTCCCTCGCCACGTAGATAATATTTTCAGGAACATTAACCCTTGACAATCCATCTACATTTTTTGGTGTAAGGTATGGTGCATCTGTTTCGATTAATATACGATCAAGTGGAATCAATTTTACTGCCTCTTGTAGCTCTTTGCCTCTTACAGAATCACATATCCATCCAGTAATCCCGATTGAAAAGCCCATGTTCAGATAATCATCCAATACATATTTATTTCCAGTAAAGCAATGGACTACTGACTTTTCACACAAGTCTTTGTGATTTTTAAATCTCTTTTTGAAGTCATCTGATGCTGATCGTTCATGCAAGAAGAGTGGTTTGCCTAACTTTTCTGCTAGATTAATATGTTTCTCTAAACACCTTATTTGGTTATCCCGGGTTGAATACATACGGTCATAATCCAAACCACATTCACCAACTGCTACAATCCTTGGATTTGATGTGATTATGTTTTCAATTAATTCAAAGTCCTGTATTTTTGCTGTATCAGCATTATGAGGATGTATTCCAGCTGTACCATATACCGATTCATGTTTAGAAACGAAATCAGAAACCTGCCTGTTTGCTTTTGTACTTGTTCCAGTTAATATGCAGACCACCTGTTTTGCTTCAGCATTTCTAATGATTTCTTCTGGATTTCTGAACTGTTTTGAAAAAAGATTTAACCCTATATCGTAATACCTTATATCCATATGTGACTCCTATTATTTTATTATTATGATTATGTAGAATCTTATAATGATTCACAACTATGTTACATAGTATCACTTTCCAATTTTATTTTCAATATAATCATATCTAATTTATCAGCCAAATCATTTTCAGACTCAATTCTATTCACAATTCCTTCCAGTATTTTATTTCTTAATTCCTCCATATTATAACTCCTTATTATTCATTTACATATTTAAAAATGACAAAATATTTATCTCTGTCTTTCATCATTTTCTATTTCTAATATGTCATGATTTATGAATAAATAAGTGTATGAAATAAAAAAAGAAGCCGTAGCTTCTTTTGTTTGTTAGATGATTACTATTCTACTGCATATATCTTCTTCCATTGCTTCATCATTTCGTAAATGCTCCATATCTGGAATCATACTACCTTTTTGCCCACACTCATCTAAATATTCCTCATACTCAGATTCATTATAACCCATTACACACCTGTCAATTTTATTAAAAAAGTTTCCATAGGTAGGGATATAACCTCTGAACTTTTTTCCATCCCAATAGATACAAAAATATACAGGATATACTCCATCAAGTCCTGCAGCCATACCGTAAATAGGTAATCCATTTTTTAAAGTCTTGAACCCAAGTAACTGAGAATTTCCCAAATCTTCTTCTACGCACGCCTTGGCCTCATTTATGGTTTCTTCAGTTGCTACACATACATTTTCGAAATCCATTCCATTGATTTTACTTAAATCTTTACTTATCTGGTAACTTTCATTTTCACCAATATAATATCCGAAGTATACAAATATCTCGCATAAAGCTTTTAATGGGATTTCCTCATTGTTCTTCCATCTTGCTATTTGTTCTTTTGAATAATAATATTCCAATCTTTCTGTAACATCTGCCTTATCCAATACATGATGGATTAACTTCTTTTTAAATTCTTCTGCTGAAATTCTTGACGCTTTTCTGCCACCTTTTTTAATAAAGCTCCTATCATCATTACAAAATCTCCACATATCTTCTTTCTCCTCTTAAATATATTTTTCTGGTTTCTTCATTACATATTTTCAAAATATCCCTTAAAATTAACCTCTTTCTCTATCCCGTGCCTCATTGTGTTGTCATATTGCTGAGTATATGTATTATGTAATTCAGGATAAGTGTGATTTGTCTTTACATTATCCATAATCTGTTTACTAATATTCATTGCATTTGTTTGTGAAATATGTTTTTTTCGTATGCCTACATGCAACTTAAATATAAAAAGAAACATAAATAAATATATAATCAGTAATCCCATAAACACAGCAGCATATATTTCCACTCTCATTCCTCCCATCATTTCAATTTAATTATCCTTTGGTTTGTTGAGCCAGCATATGGATATTCTTCTGAAAAAAGTTGTTTTTCAAATTTTCCATCTACCAAAACATCACATTTGTCAAGTATTTTTTTTCTTATTAGACCGGTTGGACTATCGTCTTTTTTCAAAGAATCATATGAATAGCCAGTATAAATCCAGATTGTTTTATCTTCAAAATCATCCTTGATTTTACTCACTAAATCATATATATCATTCACATTCTTTTCATGTAAGGGATCTCCTCCTGATAAAGTCAGACCATCAATATAATCATGCCCTAATTCCTCATAGATTTCTTTCAATGCCTTTTTATCAAAAGGAATTCCACTTTCAGTATTCCATGTCTCTGGATTATGGCAGCCCTCCCACTTGTGAGAGCAGCCACTTACAAACAGTACACATCGCAAACCTTCTCCATTTAGCATATTACATTTCTTTATATCATGATAATTCATAATTGCCTCCTTCATTCTTATTACATACTTATCCGCTCGGAAATTTCGATTGTCTTAGCTTTATTGAATCGTCCTGTCGCTTCTGGAGATGAATCAAAATCAAACTCTCCATCCGTTGTTCCGACCCTCGTAAATCCAAGATATCCATTCATTCGGTCAATTGCTGTAATGTTTTTACTTCCACAATGTGGACAGATTTTCATATTTAATTCTTCATGTCCACAATGGTTGCAGTATGACAGCGAAAGATTTACACCTTCATAGAATCCCATTTTCATTGCTCTTCTAACCAGTGCCTTAATCGCGCCAAGGTTATATTTGACTGGATATTTACAATATTGGATCTTTCCACCATTGAATTCATTCCAGAATCTATATTCATCTTCCTGTTTTTCAACGGGCAATATATCTTCCCATACAGGGTCATGGAATGAATTAGTTGTATACTCCCTTGAAGATACACCTTCTATCACTCCATATTTTGCACGGAACTGTTCGATTTGTTTGCCGCATAAAGTTTCTGCAGGCGTTCCATAAATCGCATATAAAATTCCATCTTCCTCTTTATAGCGGTTAATTAAGCTGTTAATATGTTTCATTACTTCAAGAGCAAATGCACCATCTTCCCTGATTGATTTTCCATTATATAGCATTTGTAATTCATTTAATGCTGTGACACCAAAACTTATTGTACAAGGCTTTAATACCGGTGCAATCTTATCTTCTGGCTTTAAGTTTCCTCCGTACATACCGCCTTCGCAGAAGCACATCGGATTTCCACCTGCGCGTAGATTGCCAAGGTAATCAATGGTCCTGCGATGGAAATTCCTGATTAATTCCATATAGTAATCCAGAACTTCATAAAAATCCTTTTTCTCTTTTTTTGCTTTCATAAGTATCATTGGTAAGTGCAGTGTGACAACTCCAAGGTTGAATCGGCCCACAAAAACAGGCTTATCATCCTCATCAGCTGGTGTAATTCCACCTCTTTCATACCATGGAGATAAAAATGCCCGGCAACCCATTGGATGAACAACTTTTCCATACTTTTTATACATGTCAGGTACATATCCATCACCAGTAAGGCTTAAATAGTCTGGATACATTGTTTTGCTTGAGCAGTTGATTGCCGCTTCAAACACATCTTCATATTCTTTTCCTTTTCCATGACGTTCCTCATCATATAGAAAAACTAATTTAGGGAACAGAACCGGCTTTTTAAATCCTTTTTTGCCTTGACCTTCTTTTCTTACTTTCAGGATTGTTTTGGTTATCATTTTTCCTAATTCTCCTTCAGCAAGACCAAGCGTAAATGTTGTAAATGGATAATCTCCTCGGCTAGAGCCAACAGTATTCAGCTTGTACTCAATGCCCTGCATTCCTTGTTCACATTCTCTTTGTGTCTTTCTAAAAGCATATTCAGTTGCTTTGGTTGCTGCCTTGGTTTGGGCTTTCATGTCCATGTGCTCTGACCATTTACTCATTTCATCTTCAAGTAGGAATTCTGATTGCTCTTCACTAAGAGAGCGTATTGTCTCCATTGTTAATGCATAAACTTCATCATATTTTTCCTGATAGAATGATTCATATGTTTTTTTTGCATAAGGAAGTAATACATTATCAACATCTGGCACTGTGAATCCGCCATACTGTTGAGCAGCTGTACTTAAAATAACATCTCCCATGACGTCAAAGGCTGTATCAAGTGAATTAGGCTCGTTATACCACATATTTCCCATTTGGAATCCACCTTTTAAGACGTTTGCCATATCAAAAAGACAGCAGTTCCAAGTGTCCAGTCTCGAATCCTTGTCGTGAATATATATGTATCCATCTTTTGCTGCTTGTTTCTCTTCTTCATTTAAAAAGAATTGTTCATATCTTTTAGTGGAATATTCACCATATAAAAGGCTCCTCTTTGTGGCCACTAATTTTGCATCTTTATTTGCATTGGACCTATCTCCAATGTAACGGATCGTATTTTCAGCCTGCTCCATTTCATCGAAAATTCTTAAGCCTTTTTGTTTCCAGTTTCTATAACTTCTGTATTGATTGGCAACCTTTGGACTAACTCTCTCCAATGCGTATTCCACCATCGAATGGACGGCTTCAATATGGAATTCTGTTTCACCTGATTCCTTGATTTTTTGTATTACATATTTCTTGATATCCTCTTTTTCATTTTCTGTCCAGGTTTTCGCAATACGGTTTGCTGATTTTTGTGTTGCTGTTATGATTTTTTCCGGGTCAAAGGATTCTTTGGTCCCATTTTTTTTGACAATCACTATCTTGTTTATATCAAATCGATTATTCAATTTTATTTCCTCCTTTTGGGTTGTTTATATGTATTATGTAATGCTTCATCATAGAATAAAGCCTAACGGTATGTTGTGGTAAATATTCATAATTCTCTATATATTGTGTTTAAACAACAAAAGACTGGTACTATATTCTCATTTATTCTAAATTTTTTATAGCATATTATTATCATTATAAAGAATAAGGGAAAAAGAAAGGAGATTTAAATGAGTGGTTATTATGTCGGTTATCATGGTAGTGCATTAGTTCTGAGGGAGGACGAATATGATGAGATGATTGAAACGTATCAGCAAAAAATTGTAAGCAGACTAAAAGAACCATTAAGAGAGGATTTCCAAAACTTAGTAATTGACCAAGACTGTTTGCTGAGTGAATATCCTTTTATACGTTCTTCATATCTTGAATGTGATCCAAATGAAATTCTTGAAGATGAGGATGAGGCGAATGCTAAAGTTTTTGATATTATAAATATATCTGCAGACGAATTTGATGGAATGCTTCTAATCCCATATTGTAATGATGGAAAATTACACTTAGAACACGATACAGAGATATCTTTTCATGGCGAAGATGTTTACGTTATCTTTTCTGATATCCAATTGGATAGTCCGTTGACTTTTATCAGTAAACCATATGAATCTTATGATTCCTTTGTTGATGAAATGAAAGGGAAACTGGCTTGTTATTTGCCATCTGATTTTGATTGGGATACACATATTGGCAGTTTCAGCTACTGTTGTTTTGTTTAAGGAGGATGAATTGTACATGAATCAATATAAAGCAGCAGGAATTCAGATTAATCCAGAATGTGGTATTAGCAGACAGCAATTGATTGATTTGTTATTCCTTGTTGATGATACTACATACGAAATTATATCATTTGATGCAGATAACGTCATATGTTATTTTGTGTTTTCGTATGATTACTATGAAGCTAAAATTGATGGAGAGAATCTGATACGTTTTAAAGAAACCTTCATTGAAATAGCAAATGATATGGAAAAGGAATCTTCAAATGATGTTTACAAATTTGATGAAGATTTGATTTATTTTGGATATTAAAAAAAGAGGCACACGCCTCTTTTTTAGTCTTCGAAGTTTCCGTCACCATAATCTTCATCCAAATCAAGCTCTGTATCCTCATCTATATCATCTTCTAAAATAAGGTCATCAAGCTCGTCATCTATTTCTGGATCATCAATTGTTTCGCTTTCAAAGCACTCACACTCTAAACATTCATCCTGTTCTATCACCTCAAGACCGGTTATCATTCCAAGGTATTGTTTGATAACCTCCGTTTCCATATCAATGAAGCTCTTACACAAGTCATAATCTTTTCCGATGAGAACAAGATCGCCACATGACTGACATGTCTTTGCAAAATGAATCTTTTTGTTTTTTAGTATAATGGTATCAAAGTCTCCATAATCTTCTGTTAATTCTGGAATCAATTCAAGCGTTACATAATCATCAAATTCTTTTTGTGTGAAATTTTTTATATTCTTCATATAAGCACCTCCTAAAATATCTTAGATATAATGATGGATATTTGCAAAAATATCTCGTAATATAGGATTTTTATAAAAATATTTTTCCAAAATAAAAAGCAGCCACTGCTGCTTTCAATTTAATGTTACATTTCTAAAGGATATAACTCATTTTTAATTAAATTTTGAAACGATGGAGCAAACTCGAAATATCGTTTTAAAAAGGTCTCATTTGAACATGGAGCCAGCTCAAAATGTAACTTCTCTCGGATATCATCATCCATATACCCAACTATCACATACCAATCATAGTAATATCCATCATAATTTACTACCTGTTTGTCATTCATCTTTCACCTCATTCCGCTAGTCTTCTTTCATTTATTTCAATCCATTCATCCAGTGTCAATGGTATATAATCTGACCACATACAAAAACAATTAATGATATAGCATGGGATACCCTGTTCTTTGCCTTGAATCACACGTTTTGTGTCCCTGGTTTCTTTTACAAATTTATCTATCAGAATCTGGTCTCCGGTATTATGTACATGCCCATGTAACATATAGGATTTCGGATGGCCAAAGCCGTCAAGTCTATTTTGCCCATTATAACAAAAGACTGGATAGTGACATAAAATCACTTTTCTTCCGTTGTCATACATCTCTTCATAGCCTGATATTCTCTTAAATAGAGTTCTATTAAAAGATCTTTCATTTATGAACCGGTCATGATTACCTGTAATTAAATATTTCTGGCCATTTAACCTTCCTGCTAATTGTTCTGTTTCCTTCCATTTTCCGAAGGATAAGTCTCCAAGAATTACAATTTCGTCATTCTTCCTAACCCGGCCATTCCACTGTTGAATCATATATTCATTCATTTCTTCCACTGTTTTGAATCCTCTTTTATCCATCCTTTCATTCATTGCTGAATGATAAAAATGACAATCTGCTATATAATATCTCATATAACATAATCCTTTCTTCATATTGTGTCTTAGCTAATCGCAATCCCAAGCATACACGCTTAAAAGGAACTCTGGTAAACTACGTCTCATCGAACTCAAACCAGAAATCACTTCGGAGAGCACAATCATATTCCTTATTGCCTTTATCTGTTAAAAAGAATGATGTGCTTCCATCTTTAAATTTTATTTTTTGTATCATATTATATTTTCCAAATGTATTCATGTTTCCTCCATATTAGTAATCATTTTGTTTGTTTTGCTCTAAAACTTTACTCGGAATTTTTATGTATTAATAAAATATTCTATTCATATCCTTCAACACCTCTATGCTTTTCTATATATGAATCGGCAATTTCCCTCGCTCTTTCATATGTATTCCACTTTGCATTTCCGGACGTATCATATATCTGTTTTCCATTGATATACAAATAATAATGTGAGCCATATGGCCACTTTTTAATATCGACCTTATAATAATCACTCTCTGGATAAATAAGATCTTCTCTCTCTATTTTTTCAGTCTCATCAAAACCAAAACAATATCCTCCCGCTTGGTTGATATAGATTGCTCCATATTTATGCATGTATTCTAACTGTTGTGTTGTTATTTCATCAATTAGAGCAGCTGTTTCAGCTAATATTCCTCTTCCTGTTCTTGGACAGCGAAAATCGTAAATTAAACTGGCAATCGCATTCGTAAAATGATAATGTTTATTTCTTTTATAATCACCCAGCTGTTCTGCTGCTTCATTCCAGTTTTTATTTTCAAAAACTTTTGCGTTTAAATATTCTTCCAGAGTTGAGACCTTTAGCCACCATCCTCCATTGTGTTTTATAAACGTATACATTTTATTATCTCCTATTAAAATTTATCTTCCTAAAATTTCCTTTCTGGCAAATGCTTGCCATTCCTCAAGTGTTCTAGCTCCGAAAGCTTCCAACCTCCATACTCTTTTATGATGATGTACTCATCCTTTTCTTTGTGAACTACTCATGACTAAAGTCATAAGCTTCTAAGCCACTGCAGGTACAGTTACCTTAGACTGGGTTCATGCCAGCAATACTGCTACTTTCGTTACGCAGTTACTTTTATCGGACTTCCTAGATTCTGATAAGAAATCTGGTTGTTTCGTCCTATCTGTTTAAAGTATAGTCTCATGATATTATAAGCACCTACAGCATCGGCATTCCATATATGTCCGGCTTCTTTAAATAAGCCTCTTTTGATTCGATTCGACTTATTCGCATATCGTTTACTAACTTCTTTTGATAATGGACTACATTGACTGGAATAGGATTCTTTTATCCTTATAAAGCGAATTCCATGCTGCTTTAATTTATATTCCAACATCAAATATATTTCACGAAATGGCCAGGCATGAAATACCTGATTTATTTTAGAGTCCAAACTATTGTTATCCCTGATATGTTTTATATCACCGATAATTACCGTATAGATATGATGTTCCAAACAATAATCAACAATATATTTTGTGGATTTGTGGAGGACATCTTTAATACTGTTGTGCTTCTTTTTATAGAGCTGCAGAACGCGTTTGGAAGATTTTGGATGCTTAATTCCTTTTGATACTTGCTGACTGTCTGATATGGACTGATAGTGTGCAATTTTTTTGTTAAAGTAATGCGAAACCTCCAAGTAGCGATTTCCAATAATAAAACTGTTACCCAAACTATCATAGCAGGTCATCAGGTTCTTGATTCCTAAGTCAATGGACAGATAATGGCTATTCTCTGGAAGCCAGCCAACCTCTGGAATCTCATAGATAACAATCATCTGCAGTTCTCCATTTACAGGTGGATATAGCTTGATCTGTTTGATGTTTTCCATGTCCTGGAAAACCTTATTTTCCAGGAATAGATAGTTTTCATGGATATCAAACCGTTCTGCCATATGTACCTTTAAATTCTTTGGAATACTTAGCCGGATCTGTGCGGATTTCTTAATATGTACAATCCCATTCTGCATATAAGTAATTGGAATCCCTTCCTGCTTGAACTTAGGTGGTTTTGGAGACTTGATTCCACCTGTTTTCAATAGCTTATAGTAGCTTTTAAAAGCCTGATCAATCTGGTTGCAGATTTCCTGAGCTGTTTGGGATGGAAGCGACTTAAACCAGATATTATCCTTTAGCCTTGATTTCTGATCGTACCAATTTGGATATGGAATGCCCAAAGTCTTATAATTTCGTTTCTCATAATTGCATACATTCCATAACTTACTGGCTGCATAATTCATATGGTTCAGAATATTTGTTTGGACTTCAGATACGTGAATCGTTGTTTTTCTTGATAATAGCATATTTCACCTCCATCTATATGATGATGAAAAAGATGATTTTGTCAACCAAATGTCTATAATTAATATATAATGAATTCATCTCATGACTCAAGTCACGAGGATTCTTCGTTTATTATCTAAAAATTGTTAATTTACAAGAACCACTGCACCCACATGATTATTTTCAAGATAGGTATTCATTTCAGCTTCTCCCTTTAGTTCAAAATTGAAAGGAATATTATATTTATTGGCAATAAATCCTCTCGCTTCATCCGAACTATTTGCTATTACTACAGTCTCAAACAGCTCACCTTGTTTCATAAATGATACTATGTATCTCTTCATGATAATTTTGGGCATAAGACCCACTGCTTCTGCGGTGGGCGACCGCCTTTCTCCTCCTAATATATAAGTGTAGGGTTTCAGTACCCAACAGCCAGTTGGGACTTA